>Ga0180301_10000446_pt1 | contig 31843 bp, 39 predicted proteins | sample GuaBasSediGuay16_FD_121797 | JGI IMG/M metagenome (GOLD analysis project Ga0180301, IMG submission 121797) | Subseafloor sediment microbial communities from Guaymas Basin, Gulf of California, Mexico - Guay16, Core 4569-2, 12-15 cm | ecosystem: Environmental > Aquatic > Marine > Hydrothermal... | reverse complement strand
AGGTTTAGCCTATTGCTTGGGAATCCAGGTAGTATAACCGCTATGTTCTTACTATCATACTGCCTAATCGTTAGATCCTTAGGCAATAAACGCCTAAGAGCGAACCACTTTCTCAAAGACATCACCCATCTACTTCTTTACACGAGAAGAACGAGACCTTTTTCGAGTATAGGAGACCATTTTTTCGCCATCCTTATCCGTGACAATATATGCTACGTCATCCTTGAAGAAAACATGTTTAAACACAACAACTTTCTCTCGGTCAATCCTCTCTTCAACGCCATCAACGATAACCTTCTTCACTCTAACAACTCCAAGAGGATTCGGGTTATCCCTCCTCCTCAAAACAACGTCAATAAACCCAGAAGTAGGCACAAGACAAACATAGTAATCATTAGCCATCACTCGATCACCTAGATCTCTAGCTTCTTAACTGATTCTTCGAGTGCTTTCATGAACTTTCTCAGGTTAGGCTCAAGCTCCCTGAGTAATGGCTCAAGCTTCTCTTCGATACATCTAAGGTATTCATCCCATTCATCTTCATCTCGTGTATAGGGATCCTTGATACACTTTAGAAGATGCTTGATAAGAGGCTTATTATCTATCTTATGCTTCATAATCTTATCCCATGCATAGTCGCCAAGCAGGGTAGTAGCTAGCCAAAGAGCCTCAGAGCCACCGCCCTCAGTAGCATATATCCTAAGGTTATACACTAGCCAGTCAATAAGCGACATGTATGGGATTCTCTCACACTCAACCATCGTTATCGCCTCATGGTATTCGTTTTCTTGAGCGGACACATGGTGGAGTAGACGCAGTAGTTGCACTCCCAGTCATACTTTGGACCTTTGAACTCCAGGAACTCCTTAACAAGCTTCTCAAGCTCTTCATCACTTATAGGCTCATTAACAAGGTACTCCGCAACTCTATCAGGTGTGAGGTATAGGAGCACGCCTCTAGCAGCTTTAACAATGTTCATGTATATCCTTAGCTGCATCAGATGATGTTCATGAGGTAGCCCTAAATCGCTTCTAGCAGTCTTAATCTCATACACTATTTTCTCGCTTCCCTTAACTGCTAACGCATCGATTCTACCGGTTAGAAGCACATCCCTTCCATCATCCAGGACAATCCTCTTCTCAACTTCGACCTCAGCAACTAACCTATCGTATCCGAGAGCCGGATAGTAGCTTAGCAGAAGCTGTTGCATCCCTACATGAGCTGCTCTACCAAGAACAAAAGCACCCTTGAACTCAACCTGGCTTATCTCTGGGAGCCTAAGCATGTAGAACCATCTCCTAGGACACTGGGTTAGTGCTGAGACCCATATCATCCAGCCCTTATACTCCTTAACCCTCTTGAAGTGTTCTGCAAACTCTATTAGTTGCAGCTTATAGAGTAGCTCAGTTACATCAGAAGCCTTAACATCATATACTACCATGGCTACCCCTCCTCACCTTTTTGGCTTCGCTCCGTTACCGAATATTATCTCCTCCATCAGCTTCTGAACCTTCTCATCAGGCTCTAGTTCTGGTGGAGGACCATAGACCATAAACCCTATCTCCTTATCTAGACGCTCGATTGTCGCTTCAAGAATCTCCTCGATATTGGCTAGATCCTCCTTGATGTAGAAGTCCTTCCTAGAATCCAGGTACAGTTTACCTATTCTAACATTATAGAGAGCTGCACGGAGATAGGCTCTAGCTGAAAGGAGCTGATGAAGCCTCTTCACATCAAAGTTGGACCCACCCAAACTAGACCACCAGGACTAATTTGACAAATCAGACAGTATTAAACTTGACTGAGCTCATCAATACTGTAGTAGGTGCTACATTAAACAACTAAAACTGTTACAGAAACATTACTGATGAAAAATATGGGAGGAAAAATGGAAACATTTTATTTTAGAACGTTGTTTAGAGGTGCCATCTTTCTTCTTCAATAATCTTTTCTCTAAGCTCTCTAAGCTTCCTCTCTAGCTCCTCCTTTGAAGGCTTCCATAAGTAGATCATGTATGTTGCATACTTTGAAGGTCTGTACATCTTATCCACTGTAACTGCCTCGATCCCTAGTTCTCCCTCTCTCTTAACGCTCCTTATCCTGATACAGATGTCTGTCCATCTTGAGAGCCTGTTTGGGAAGCATAGGTATATGGATTTTGCCCAGCCTCTAGGGAGCTTTCTCCACAAGTCCTCAATCACATCTATGAGCTCGCTAAGAGAAGACTTGATTACATCAAAATAGTCCTTATGAACTCTATACAGCCTAGGACTGTCTTCAGCGTACTCGCTAATCGCTTTAGATACTACTTCAGGAAGCTCCTCAAGCGGCTCAGGTCTCTCAAGCTCCATGACAAGCTGCTTTAGTGAATCAAGTATAAACACCATTCCCAACACCACTTTCTTATTCACACACAACCTTATTTAATACTTATGTGAGATTTGTCTAAATATTTATATCCCATAATGCGAACTTATACATTGGGTGATATAATGGGTAAATGGGTATCAGTATACCTCAATAATGACGAGTATCAGAAGCTAGAGAAGATTCTGAAGAGGGAAGAGCAGCGTAGAGGTAGAAAGATTTCTGCTTATGAGCTTCTCAAAGAGTGGACTCTAGATAGACTAGAGAAGGAGGATGGAGAAGAATAAGTTTAAGCCTATAAGGGATATAGCGGCTACACTCAGAGATATGAGCATCACTATTCCTGGGTGCTGGATGTCCACACCCATACTTCTCAAATGACTTGTTATGTACATAATCAGGAGCCTCATTAGCTGAACTGTTATGAATGCAGATGCAAATGTTATTAAATCCATTGAGCCTGCTAACGCCGCAAAAACTATGTAGCCCATTATAAAGCTCGTAAGCAGTGCTACGGTCTCATAGATCCACATTCTTATAGGCTCGGGCTTCTTCTTGATAACAAACCTGCCCATTCTATAGGCTCTAGCATGATAGTATGTGAGAGCATAGGTAGCGGGCATAGATACACACGAGAACAAGGCTACATCAAACATCTCGGGTGCTACACCAAAGAATCTTAGGAGGAGCATTAACAAGATAATGCTTAGGAAGAGGTGGAGCTGCGTGGCCTCAGCAAGCGTGACCTCATCTACTCTAGAAGCTAGCGACACACCTCCTCCCTAAGAAGATAGATGAACGAGATTGATAAAAAAATATTGGGTTGTTTAAGGGCTAGAAACGGACCTTCCTAATAACTGACCTAAGCGTCGAGATACCCTCCTCAACACATTGCTTGAACTCATTGTAGGTTTTCGCTACCTTGCTACACGCCTCGAAGAGCGGGTCGAACACTTGGTCTAGGTCATAGTCTCCAATAGCATACTCGTTGAGCTCCTTCTTAATCCTCTCGATCCACTCTTCAATATTCTTTGTCATCAACAGTCACCTATTTACTTCTTCTTTACGAATTTCCTGCTCTTGTTCCTCCACTCCTCAACCATTGCTCTAGCAGTCTTTGCACCAGCGCTCCAAGCGATTGCTAGAGCAGCTATAATCACTATTACCAGGATTATTACCATCCAGTACTCTAGTGCCATGTAGAATGTCTTTGTGTAGTATGCTGTTACTGTATAGTCCCTAGCCATATCAATGACTATGGATGTCTCGTTGGTCTCTACTCCATCATACTTTATCTTGTCGAAGGTGTACTTGTACGGGAACTTCACTATCTCCTTCGGGAAGGTTATGTTGATGCTGCTGGGTGCATAGACGGTTATGTTGGTTGTCGTGGTTACTTTAACGTATGTGAAGGCCGTCAGCATTACCTTAGCGTCAACAGATAATGGTGTGCTAGAGATGTTTACATGGTACATTGCTGAAGCGTTAACGGTCTTAGAGACATCACCTGATACATCAACAGTGTCAAGAATGTAGTACTCACTCTTAACAACTACTAGGTATGTGCCGTTTGCCGGCACAGCAATCTCCGTAACTCCATTGATGTCGGTAGTATTCTCGTACTTATTGCCGGCAGTATCGTAGAGGGTTACCTTAGCACCAGATACTACCTTGCCGTCGGGACCTATGACAGTTATAGTTACTACAGGGTCTGCTGCTGCAACAGCTACTGGAGTTACAAGCATTAATACAGCCATTAAGACAGCTATTAATGGAGCCGCTAGTATATGCATCCTCATCTAAGCCCACCAAGAAAAAATTAAGCGTGAGATGTCTAAAAAGGTTTTCTTAACTAAGCAAAAACGCTTAAAAGACAGGATCTATCTAACCATGCGGAGCTATTGGGATGCCATACCCCGTTATAAAGTCCTTTATAATATTGATGTGTCTAGCGTGGTCATCAAGCCATTGTATGAACTCGTTTATTGTCGGGTCTCTGCCGTGCCAGTACCGGTAGTACTCTATAAAGTCTGCTGCAATAGCGGCAGCAGCAGGAGTAGCCATAGATGTACCGCTTAGAGCCACATAGTACTGCCCAACCTCGTACTCATCAGGGAAGTCTACATACTGGGACTTACAGGATACTATCATTACTCCAGCAGCCATTAAGTCAGGCTTCATTCTCAGGTCCACAGTAGGTCCTAAGCTTGAGAACGGAGCCACCTTATCATAGTATGGGTCCCAGGCACCAACAGCGAAAGCCCTTCTTGCAACTGCTGGGACAACGATTGTTGTTGGAAGGTTGCCCTCGTTGCCGGCAGCAGCAAAGACCCATACACCCTTCTTCTCAACAAGCTCATCAACAGCTAGGGATAGTGGGTCGTTGCCGTCGGAGGCAAATGCTGCACCCCAGCTAAGGCTAAGGATCTTGATATCATATTTCTCTGTGTTATTGTAAACCCATTCTAGGGCATCTAGACATGTATCTATTGATGCCGTGCCATCTCTATCGAACGCCTTAACTATGACAAGTTTTACTCCAGGAGCTATACCCTTGTATGTACCGTTTGATGCCCAGCCCCTACCAGCAACTATACCTGCAACATGGCTACCGTGCCCGTTTAGATCTAGGAATGCTGGCTCACCATACTGGTACCATAACTGCTTATCAAACTCTAGTAGAGCAGTGATATTAGGGCTCTCCTCTAGATCCCATGTAACATACTCTCCGGTATCAGCCCATACGTAGAGCATGCTCGCTAGAACCTTGATGATGCTCCTATTATGTTCATCAAAGAAGTCTGGATGAGTATAGTCGATTCCCGTATCTATTATCGCCACGGTAACGTTCCTGCCTATCCAGGGACCATAGGCTTTATGGAACTCGTTGTCAATATCAACTTCTCTAAACTTCTCATACTGCATTATATCAAGATAGTATAGTGGTGCATGATGGAACTTCTTTTCACCATAAACACTGATCACGCCTGGTCTATTGATGAGCTCATTCAGTTCCTGAACCGAGGAGATCCTTACTTTAACTATCCTCAGCTCGCCAAACCTCCATTCCTTCAATGGCTTTAGATCCAGCTTAACATCTCCTCTTATAGATACATAGGCTATCGTGGGATTACCGCTAACCAGGGCATCGTAGACTTCTGGGTCAACACGGAACATCATTGACTGGAAGGGCTTCAGCATAAATACTGCCACTGGTATCGATATGACTATGGCTAGGGCTAGCGCTAGGCTTGTCAACGTCCTATATGCTCTAACATTATTGGTAGCATGTATTGTCCAGGAGCTAGTGCCTTCTTCTAACAAATCTTTTCTCTTCACAAACCTCTTTCTTCTGACATACATAATGCGTCACCATGAGGGAGGTGAATAGGGAGGTTATTCCAGGCTTAAACGACTCGGGCGGCGTCCGCCTCCACATCAATATGTCCTCTACAGCACTATACATTATCATTATCGAGAGCGGTAGCAGTGCTCTAAAGAACCATGTCTCAAAGTACACGTAGTATGCTACACTAAATATCATCATGCCAAGCCCGATCACGAAGAGCATCGTCTCAAATATCATGTCGAACGGCATGAACCAGAATGGAAACAACCGCTTACGGTACGTATAGTAGTAGACATCTTCAAACTGGTCTATAGCTGCCAAGGCAAGCAGGAACGAGAGCATTGGATTACACTGCCACATAATGTATGCTAAGATAACGAGTAGGATGAAGGCGAAACTATTGATTATAACCCTCACTACCCTCAGCAAATAGACCCCCAAGAATTAGAATTAGGTAAAAAATTAAATTAAATTTAGTGTTTAGGTTAAAACCCGGCTTAGACCATGCCGAGAGCTCGTTTCTTGTAGTAGCGGTAGCCAACATAGACCGCTGCTACAGCAGCTACTACAGCCATTATTACGAGCGTGTAGAATAAGGCGTTTGTAATCGCTATCTCCATGACGCTTGCTCCAGCGATCAAGAATGCGACAGGTATTGATCCAGATGCTATACCTCCATAAACCAGCATTACAATACCAAATGTGAATATATACCATAGTGGTACGGCAGAGCGACTGATGATTCCTGCTCTTACCATGAAGTGCCCAACGAATATCAGCCCTATTGTTAGCGTTATCATCAGCCCCAGGCTTATCGGGTTGGTGATTATTCCCGCTTGCACTAGTGCCACAGCGATAATTGTTAGGAGCACAAAGCCAATCGCTAGTATTGCTTCACGAGATGTTACCTCTACCCTAGGGGCTGCCATTTAGACTTCACCAATATAACTTTATCCGCTCACTCATTTTTAACTTTCCTCCTAACGAACATAAAACTCTTAGCCTCCTCAACCTCATCAGACAATGACCTTGTAGCCTTCTTCACCACGAATCTTAGCTCCAGAGGCTGCTTCCCAACCCCCTCATACTCCTCTTCCTTTGGCTCACTCTTTCTGAAGAGCTTAAGAGCCTTTATCGGTGCTTCATCAGCTACCGGCTGCTTCCTTACATACCTGTACTTCTTCCATGGTGCTGGGAGCTCGATTTCCTTTATGATATCTCCTAGAGTGAGCCAGCCATTATGGATTATGTGGTAGAGTATAGCTGCTAACCCTGCTCCATTAAGCCACATCATACTGTAGAATATTGCGTTTGCAGCATAGTATCCGGTGCTAGTAGCCGTGAATACCAGCTTCTTTCTCAGTGGATATGCTGATAGGTACTGTAGCTGCCACGCTGGATGCATTAAAACCCATATAAGCGAGCCCATGACAACACCAAGGGTTCCAAAGAAGAGGTAGGGCAGTCCTCTAAACAGCAGCTCCTCAAAGAGAGGGAAGTAGAAAACCGTCAACGTTATGGTTCTAAACGCCGTCTCATAGCTCATATCTATTGGTAGGAGAGGGCTCAGCCTATCCTCAAAGGTCTCTGGCCTAATACCTATTGCCCGCTCAATTGTCACACGTATAGCCATTGGCACCAAGACTAAGCCCACGTACCAGGGAAAATAGTAGAGTAGCTGGTAGAGCAGCGTCCAGCCATCAACAATAAACTGCTGGAGCTGCTGCATCTCCGTATCCCTACTCCTTTCTTATGAACATCGTGTAACTAAAGCTTATAGCTGCAAATATCGTGATTAAAGTGAAGGTCATGTAGCGGAAGAGTATTGCAAGCCAAAAACTAACCATGAAGATAGCAAAACTCATCCAACGCTCATAAGCAGGTGGCGGAGGCCTCTTGTGGGTCTGCATATAACGCATAGTGAAGACCTGGTCCGAGAGCATGAGGATTAGGAGAGCCCACTGCATAGCGTACCACAGCGGGTAGTACATCTCAATCCATTCAACCGGGATAACCCAGGGTCTCGTAAGAGCAGTCTTTAAGACCTCGATAACGCTTATACCTAGAAGGTCTCCAAACATCTGGACTATCAGGAACATGGAGAGAAGAGAGCCTACAACATTAGATATCTTCTCACTGAGCTCTAGTGCCCTATCAATGTCTATGTCTATCTCTGGCATCCCCATCCCTAGTCATAGTTAGGGGGAATGGGTATAAAATGTTTTGTCAAAACTTATCGAGCTATTAGAGGACCATACAGCTCTCTATAAACTCGGTAGGTATATGCCTTTGCCTCTGGAGGAACTATGTCATGAGCCATTGCAGACACTATTATGTTCTCTAGAACCCACCTCTCCCTGTCCTTAACCGGTCTTAGTGTAGTATCTACTACCTCATATACCTCGAAGAACGGTCTCCCACGCTTGTACCTTCCCCACAGCCTCCACATACTTTCCCAGAAAATCCTTCGTGCTTCGGCGTAAAGCGTGGAGCCGGGACCCGCTTTTCTAGCAGCCTCAAAGAACTCGTCTATTTCCCAGCAGTTCTCATAGGGGTAGTTCTGTTCTCTCCACCTAGGATTCACTGGGAGATCCGACCTACATATAACTAGCTTTACTGCTCTATACACTTGATGTAGAAGCCTCTTTAACCTAACGAACATCGGCTAGCCCCAGAAGAAGAATATGTGAAAAAAATGTTTTACCTTTTGTGGTTTAACCCGGCTTAAGCTTAGTATGTGATTCCTAGTCTCTCGGCGAGCCACTTCCAGTCGCCGACTCTCTTCTCCATCTCTGCTAATATGTCTGGTGGGACGTCGGTAATAGTGCCTCCCTTAACCTTGTCTCCAGCGCCCCAACAAGCAGCGATTACAGCGTTGCCAGGTAGTCTTCTGCCACCGTACTTTGTCCTAAAGATTGGTACTCCGCCAGCAGCGAGACACTTGCTTATAAAGTCCCTTATAGCTTCAAGCCCACGACCTATTACTCTTGCCATATTTACCACCAAGAATAAAAGTATCTATTGCGAAATATAAGTCTTGCGAGCAAACTCATCGTTTCACATCTGTTTCCTGTTTTACAGACCCCTTCAAGGCTGAGAGATATAGGTGGAGAGCCCTCCGGATCCCATCGCTACGGGACTCGATTATACCCTTCTCGACAAGCTCATCAAGATGCTCTACCAAGTCCCTTGGTATACGTACACCAACATACTCGGTCTTCGATAGAACAGCTTCAACGTGCTTATCCTTCAGGTCCTGCTCCCTGAATATCTCCGTTATCATCAGGGTACCAGACCTAATGTTCCCGAGCGCAAGAGCCCTATAAACCCTCCTAGTCTCCAAATCAAGTATCTCGACTGCATACTGCTTCAAAACCCTAGTATTGAAGGCAAAGTCAAGCTTATCTGGCGGTATAAGATCCTTCAATATACTAAACTTGTACCTAAGGTATCTAGATAGGCTCCAGCCCATCCTCAAGAGTGCTGTGTCACGGTCTCTCGACTCCTTCTCAGGGCTTGGGCAGAAAGCTAGGCTCCCAAAACACGTACCATCTTTCTCTGGAATAGGTATCCCATGCTTCTCCATAACCCTAATAAAGTCCTCGACACTGAGACCAAGCATCTTAAGCGCCTCCTCAAGTATCTGGCACTGCTTCCTCCTAGGATCACAGCAGAATACTATAGATACGAGCCTGCCTCCCTCACAAAGCGGTGGCTCTCCTATCAAATCCCTCCACGAATACCTATTCCTCTTCCTATTCATCTCCTGTACACCACCTGCCTAAGCATCTTGAGAAGAGTGTAGAGGTTTGAGAAATAGGATCTGGCTTCATTACTATCCGGGTCAAAGCCACGTATGACAATCTCCTTAGTCCTTATCCCGTCATGCCACCTTATGATCACGTTTGGGAAGGTCTGAGCACCAATACGCTGCAAATACGTTAGAACCGGAGCCAGCTTCTTCAAGCTCTTCTTATGCTCTCTAAGACCCCACTTCTCAATCCACTCAGGCGAAAAAGTCCTAGAGGCAACACTCTCCTCATGCGCTGCAACAGCCCTATTGCCCAAGTACTTCACTATAAACGGTATGTTGAGTTCATCACATACCTTCCTCAGCATTAACTCAAGTTTTGAGCATCTTGGGCAACGGACATCTGCCTCAAGAATTACTTCGAGTAGCACCTACTACACCTCCTTAGCTGCTTTCTCAGCTTGCTCGGCAAGCCATTCAATCTCCTTAAACCAGTCTTTGGATGCAGCCTCAGCAAAAGTGAAGTATAGTCTCGTTGGAGGCTTCCTAAGCTCATGAGCCCTTATCGGGAGCCTTATCAAACCAGGTATTGATACCATGAGGCTCGTAGCCCTGCCAACCCAAGTATACTCGGTTACACCATAGGGGTTGACCGTGGCAAAGAAGCCCCATGCAGGTGGCTTAGCCTCCTCCCTCCTAGGCTTCTCCTCAACCATCCTCCTACGCTGCATATACTCGTAGAGCTTTATGATCAAGCCAACTATAGCCCTCGTAATCGCCTCGGTTGCATAATAGAAGATACTATAGACCACGATCTCACCTCCTACTCGGTCTCAACACCATACGGTTATCCGGGGTGTAATAGGGACGTGCATATCCAGTGGCTATTAGGTGGGCTATCGCCTTGTTGAACTCCTCTCTAGTCTTATCATCAATCTTCAGCTCTATGGCAAGCTCATCTATGCTAGCCTCTCCCTTCCTCAACAGTATATTGTATATCTGAGCAGCCATAGGGTTAGAGTACACTAGTGCCTCCGGCGCCGTAACCTCTGCCTCACGCAGGAACTGGGGTGTTACCTGGAAGATGAGGGTTGTCGGAGCACCAGCTCTTATCAGCGTTAAGAGCCTGTAGGTATGCCTTATACTCTCCTGAGCATCAAGGACAACACGCTTAGCATGCGTATACCTGCCGAAGATAACTGATTCCCTAAGGCTCTTGAACCTCTCAGAAACCTCCCTAATCGCCTTAATAGCCGCTGTAAACCTCTCATCAGTTATCCTTTCGGGTGCAAGCTGAGCCAACATGTTATCAATCTGGTTTTCAAGCTCATCAATGATCCTGAGGACATCCTCTTTCCTAACCTTACCCCTCTTCAAGTCATCAAGAGCGTTCAAAAGCTCCCTGATAGTAGCATTAATGATATTCAGATGAGCTGTACTCACTTCCTCTCCCTCTCCATCTCAGCCTTTCGAACCTCTAGAGTCCTCTTCAACGAGGTAACCCAGTCGGCAATGTCCTTCACAATCTCCGTCAAGTCATCGGCAAGGTCACGGAGCCTTCTCCTAGTCTCCTCAAGAGACTCAGCTTCAGCACCCCTAACAAGAATCTCCTCCCTAAGCCGTATGAGCTCCTGCTGAATACTCGTAACCTCAGTTGTTAACTTGATAAGCCTCGACTCGTAGCTCGTTATCAGCTCCTGAAGCTTAGCAACCCTAGCCTGCAAGATGCTTATATTAGTCTTATAGTCATTGATAGCCTTCTCATACTCCCATAGAGTCTTCTGGAGAGTCTCGATAAGCTTTTGCTGCTCAATAATCCTATCAATGAACTCACTCGGCACTGGAGCACCATTACCCCTCAGTAAATCATATTTATCTATAATTAGAACCGGGTCCTCTCCCCTCATCACCCTATCAATGTTTATCATCTGCCTTTCAAGACACTCAAGGTAGCCGAGGGGCACCTCCTCAAGCTTAAACCCTGTAAAGTCCTTCGGCTTATACTCGAAGACAAACCTTGTTGGAACACCGAGCATCACCAATGGGAGTATCTTTCCATCAGTTGTCCTCCCGTAAAGACTTACCCAACCATACTCTATTGCCCAGTACCGCTGGCCCTCTCTATCGAAGTACCCGTGCCTCAGATACTGCCCCTTAACCCCCTCACCATAAACATAGATTAAGACTCCATAAAGATACTCGTTTGCAAAGGTCACTCTAGGCGCTATCGGTCTCTCAGGTGGACCTATTACCTTCTCTGTTGGATATCGCTTCCTAATCTCTGCTATGATCTCCTCGGGTCTAATGTACCAGCTCATTCTTCACTCTCCTCTTCTACCTTCTTCAACCTCTCTTCAAGAATTGAGGAGACCTCTCTTACATAGTCTAATGACTCCTTCATTTCATCAATCATGCTCCGCAGCTCATCAATTCTCTGCACAATATTGCTGAGAGCTACAACTGACTCCGCAACCTTGTTAATATTCTCGCTTAGCTCTCCAAGCCTCTTCTCAGCCGCCGTAACCCTTGATGAAAGCTCTTCAATAGCCTTAGAGGGCTTAGAGACTGCATTATTTATGATAGACTCAAGTTTTGACGTATCAACACTTGCCACGACCCTAATACTCCTCACGGTCTCAGCAATCTTCTCGGGAAGATCCTTTAGAGCAGTAAGTTCTCTAGCAGTCTCCCTAAACCCGCCAATAGACTCTTTCAACTCACTAACAATACTAGAGAGAGAGCCAAGAGTAGCCGATAGCTCAGCACCCAGCCTAGCAACTATAGCCGACGCTATATCATCAACTTTTACACCAAGAATACTCCTCACAATAGACTCGATTGTCTGAGTCCTAACAGTATATACATCGAGCTCAAGCTTCTTCAGCCTAGACTCCAGCTCCGCTATCCTACGGTCTAGTGCAGCAATCTTCTTGTTAACAACCTCGGCAACTCTTTCAGCAATTACATGGATATCTACATTACTCATTCTTGCGTCACCTTCGTGGGGAGAATCGACTTCATTCTCTTAAGGGCTACTTCAACCATTACCGAGCCCTGGGGGAACTCGAAGACCCTGCCAGTAAGCTTTATTTCATGGGGCTTAGGCGATGTCTTCCTACCAAGCAGTACTCCGGCTACAAAAGTTAGAGCAGCCACACCTACAGCAAACAATATTGGGCTGGTGCCGGCAACACTCATCGCTGGACCACTAAAAATAAACATGCCTACAACGAGACCGACTATGAAGCCCCCTAGGGCTGGTGCAAACCTCACGTTTTACACCCAAGTAGTTGTTTTACGGAGAACATAAATATATGTTTTTGGCAAATTCTAGACTGGTGAGACCATGCCCCGGTTTACACGCAAGAAAACGAAGGATGAATCCGAGTACTATTCTTGGGGAAGCCAGGAGGAGAGTAAGAGCCACAGCATGTGGTCTTCTGAAATCAAGAAGCTTTTGAAGAAAGTGGGGCTGTGTTAGTGTAGCAGGTGCTACATAATGTGGGGTGTACTAATGTGGGGTGTACTGAAGTGGTCCAGGTTATAGCAGAGATAACCTATGCATGCCCATGCAAGTGCCCATTCTGCACCGTGCCAAAGACCGGGAACGCTAAGATGCTGCTTGAGCACTATAGGAAGGCGCTAGCACTATTCAAGGAGTTCTTCAACGATAACGAGCTTGCTGTAGTGATAAGTGGTGGAGAGCCCTCAATAGTCGAGGACCTCGAAGACTATGTAGCAGCAGCTAAAGAGCTTGGATACACGGTTACGGTTGTAACCAACGGCTACAACCCAGCTAAAGTACTGAAGGCGCTGCCCCATGTAGTTGAGGTTAGCATAGACTATTTTGGAGAAAAACATGATTCTATAAGAGGAGTTAAGGGCTTGTTTGAGCGTGCAATGAACCTGATCCAGCTAGCATACTTCAAGATAGGTATTACGCCTGTTGTCAGATCCACAGTAATGAAGGATAACATCGATGACATAATCCAGATCCGTAGGTACCTCGACAACAACATGATGGAAGAGGTCCCAGTCATAGCCATGCCTGTTAGAGGAGCACCACACCTAGCACCAACACCAGAGCAGCTAAAACTCCTAGAGAAACACGGAATCATCATAAGCGATAACTGCCCAGCAGGAATAACCAGCTTCGTTATAGACCCAGACATGAACGTACTAGCATGCATATTCTACCGCAAGAAGCTCGGAGAACTAAGAAAGTTCACCGTTGATGAACTCAAGGCTATTGTTGAAGAAGGCAGAAAGATCCCGAGATTCCCATGTGAGAGATAGAAACTCTTCATACATTTTTATCACCACTATATAGCCCTCTTTTAGAGGCATAGAACATTAGCGATATACTACCAATATATTACCAATCTTAGTAAACAATTCCAGTTCAGCCGGAAGGTACCTGGAAGTATAGGCTCTTATTGTGTCACGCCAAAAGATAATGTATTCCATGGGAAGGAAAATATATTATCGTTTTACTCCGTATAAGTGTTATAAGTGTTGGAGGGTGTGGTATTATGAAGAAGTTAAGGTATTCTGAAAGCCTCATAATGGCTGTTAAGTACCTGCTTGAAAAAGGGTTTAACACTAGGGAGATCTCTCGGAGACTTGATGTCAGCCCAAATACCGTTAGAACCATCAAGTACCTTCTACGTAAGCAAAAAATACTGAAGAAGGAGCAAACTCAAAAGAAGAAAACGAAGAAAGCAATGGAAACAAGAGCTAAGCCGAAAAAGTCTAAAGATTTTATCGAGAAAGTTTTAGGTGGTGGTATGTGAATGGATCCTTCAACACTTGCCCTTCAGGCTGTCGGTGGCTTTACCGTTGGTGCACTAATAGGCTATGCGATAAGGAAGGCTGCCAAGTGGGTTCTGGTAGCGATAGGCTTCATGCTCCTGCCCGTGTTTGGATTATGGTATCTAGGAGTTCTCAATGTCAACTGGGAGGGAGTGAACGAGCTAGTGGGCAGGTTTGTTGAGTGGCTCGGCTTAAACCTCTCGAACATGTCTCTAGCAATAGCCAATGCAGGTGCCTTCGGGATAAGCGGGCTGCTAGGCTTCTTCTTCGGGATCTCTAATGGACTCAAACACAGCATCCTTCCAGTAGAACCTCCTACAACAAGGTCTAAGTTCGTGAAACATAAAGCCAAAAACAGAGAAAAGTAGCTTATTTTTATACATTTTTTATTTAAGGTTTTAAATATGGTATATCGTCTCCTCATCTTCTTCGCATTCGGTGTATTTGGTGAGCATGCGCAGGTAGTCGCCATCAATCATTATCCATGTCTCCATGCCAAGGTCTTCTCCTATCTTTTTGAGCTTCTCAATAATGTTCCATAGCTCTCTCGCTGTCTCATCGCATGTTATTTCAGCAAGCTTCTCGTAGATCCTGCTGCTCAGCTCCGTGACATGGTCTTGGAGCTCTCTGAGCATGCTCCGCACTTCTTCGAGGATAGGGGAGTCCTTGTCCGGGTCACATTTTCTCCGTTTTTTCCGTCTCCTCCCCACCGTCAGACCACCACCTACACTATGGTTTATACTGTCGGCTACTCGGCAGCATAGGCTACTTCACCCTTAAGGAGCTTCTCAACATCCAGCCACTCGTATAGCGCTAGCCTCACTGTGTCCATGTCTGGGAACAGCGGCTTAAAGTCCACGCCATACTCTTTCAGAGCCTCCTGCAAGAACGCTACAAGCAGTGCGAGCTCACCGTGTATCCTCTTACCCCTGAGCTTGTTCAACAGCCCGTTGTATCGGCTTCTAAAGTAGTTCTTGAGTTCGTTGAGAAGCTGCTCCTCGTTAGCAACGACGACGCCAAACTTCTTGGCAAGCTCTATTGTGCCCTCAGTGGCTCTCTCACACAAGAGCACTATCATGTGGTCTACTGGGTACGGGTTGGGATGCTTCCTAACATACTCCCTAAGCTTCCTGAGCTTCGGCAACGCTTTTGAAGGAGCCATGTACCACTTCTGCGCCGAGACATAGACGGTGTACCTGACCGGCCTCTTGCTGGCGGGCAAGTCGATAATGATATCGAATAGAGTCCACGAACGTGTATAGAAAACCCTAGACACGGAAACGTTATCTGGGCTAACCCTCCTATACTCGGCAACAAGAGGTCTGATACGGCTACTAGCCCTGAGAAGAGCCCTGAATACAGCGATAACTTTATTAGACCGGATTACACCATGTTTAACATGACTGACCCGCATGATGACACACCTCTGTGTGCCGTATGATGTGTGCCGTATGACACACCTCTGTGTGCCGTTTCGCCTCTTCTCCCCCCTCCGCTATAACCATTATAAGTATAAGCATAATACCTAGCACCTAGAAACACCTAGAAATATCTATTCTTGGTTACAGTATATATTTGTTTTTATCTTTCTTACATCCATTTCCCGCCTAGGTCATTGTAGATCCCGAGAAATTGCTTACAACCCTCCATCACCAGCGCCATTTCGTGATGTATTTGAACTGATCCCTCTTCATTAGCTGATGTATTTGAACTGATCACCCGAAGATCCCATGGTACTCGTGTAACTAGTGGGAGGGCTGTGGGAAAGAACACAGATCGAGAGCGATGAATTTGAACTCCTGCACGACAAACCTTCGCCATCACTAGAATATTCTATAGAATATTAATTTAGGTAATTATTTAATTATAAGATAAGATTAATTAAGAAGAGGTGCTATGGCGAAAATTCTATTTCCCCATTCTATTGCTTCATAATTAAGCTCTGCATTCTTCTTGATCTGTTTCCTCTTTTGGGGGATCGGGGCTCTTGTTAACCGGGGGGTTGCAGACCCCTTTGCTTCTGCTGGAGCACTCTGGGAGTTCTGGGAGTGTGGTTTTTAGTCTTGCCTGCCTTATAGTATGTTGGGTGTGGTAAATGGGTGCTGAAACAGAGGTTATTGCTGGTAGGCTTTACCTGATCCCTCCGAAGGGTATTCTAGAGCAGCTTAAGCCAACGATTCTAGAGAAGTTTAATGGCGGAGAATACAAGTATATAGGGAACGGCTTCCAGATGCCTTCGACCAAGGTCAGGTTCGAGATAGAGGCAGTTGTAGATGATGATTGTGAGATATGCCCGGTAGCGATAGAGCTTCTATCAGAGCTAACAGCTAGGTACGAGAACATTGTGACAAAGATCTATAATGCAACGTATGTAAACCCGCCATTCGAGGTAACGGCGACACCCGCATTCAGGATAAATGGTAGAGTGAAGTTCACAGGTATCCCTCTGGACCCAGATAGCATAAGCAAGTATTTCTCAGAGTTCCTTAAGGAAGCGTATGTCCTGAGCCATCCGAAGCTGAACTGGCTTATAGACAGGATTAGGAGGTTTGCAGAGACCTATGGCTATAGGCGTAACCCGAATGATGTAGCGTACATGAACATCATCTATAAGCTGCTAAAGAACATTGATGAGTATGGATACCCCTTCTGCCCATGTAGACAGCTCAAAAAAGTAGCAGGTGCTTCACCAAAGCAGATATATGAGCTAAACAAGGACAAGGTATGCCCATGCATCTACGCTCACACAGAAATCAGGATGAAGGGGTGCTGTCTCTGCTGCCTATACTGGAGTAAAGAAAAAGTTGATGAGTATATTAGGAAGAGGCTTGAGAAGTACGGCTGGATTATTAAGGAGATAGAGCAGATCCAGAAAGCACTTGAAGAGCTGAAAAAGAGGGTTGTTTCGGGTAGGGGTAGGGTTCTAGCTGAATCGATTATCAATAAGCTCCAGGAAATCTATGTTTCACTACCAGACTAGGTCACCATAGGTTAAGCTCGTTTTTTATAGCTTTCCAAATCCTCATCGCTATCTCTGGATAAAGTCTTCCATGCCTATCCTTTACCTGGAGGAATACTCTCCCTGTCTTCAAGTCTATTACTGCTGCAACCAGCAGATACCTCATTCTCCCACCAATACTACTTGGAGCATGGTTTGTTTTTTAAGAACTAGGACCCAATAACTTGGCTATGAGGAGGGGTAGTTTTGAGAGAGGAGTCTCTATGCCAAAGAATATGAGTAGCAGGTTATGGATTACCGGTAGGATCCTGGCGATTGATGCAGCCAGCACTATGATCCAGTACTTAGAAGCTATCCTAAATAGCCTGGCTCTATTCGGTGGAGAAAGGGTCAGTATTATCTTCCTATACCCGAGGGCTAGGGCAATCACCAGGGCAAGGGCTGCTAGGTCCCTTAGAAACCACATGTAGAGTGGATGCGAGTATATGAAGGGGGCTACAAAGGGGTTCGCCTCATAGAAGTCCCTCCTGACAACGACAAACCAGTATGTCAGCAGATTATCCCCTGTAGCACCTACTACATACAACAGTACAGGGATCAGGAGGGATCTACTCTTCACGCCCAAACACCCTCACCATCAGCTTGTACGATGAATAGAAGACAGCTAGGAATACGGAAGCAAGCAACAGGATGGGCTTCAGGAACAACAGCATGTAGCCGAGGAATGGGATGGAGAGAACGGCCACACCAATGACATCCTCCTTTTCCACAACCCATGGATCCCTGAACGCCCTGTTATCTCCTTTGGTTAGAAGCCCTTTTTGTGTAGCACCTACTACACGGTGGAGAACTAGGTACTCATTAGTAATTCTTATCCTGTAGAGAGCCACATCACCCACCTTTGGCTTCACCAGCCACGTTGGGACAACAAGCACGAGAGACCCCTTGGGGATTGTGGGCTCCATGCTGTCGGTTAATGGGACAGTAAGCCTGAGCCCCATGATATGGAGAATTACAAGTATAAGAATTGGTATTATGTAAAAAAGGTGTTTGTGTTTTGGGGGACGCTTCTTCTCCATCATTATGTGCCTACCTCTGCCCCAGCCACGACGACAACTATCCTGCTGTACTTGATTATGCCGTAGACGTCTAGGTTCGGTTGCAGATCAATTGTTATGTGTGTTCCTTTCGGCAGATCCTGTGTCAGCGTGGTTTCCCCCGAGGCTAATACGTTGTCGTTGGAATCCCTGAGCTCTACCCTGATGTATGTTCCTTTGGGCAGATCCTTGTCGAACTTTACTTTGACTTTGTCCAGCACCACTTTCCCGTTATCGATTGCGAAGACGTGGTTGACCCATGCCTTGCCGACTGGCGATAATACGTCGCTGTAGCCTGCGCCGAGTTGCTGGACAGTAACCTGTATTATCGGAACAGCTAAAGACGCCGTAACAGCTAGGGATACTGCCAAGGACAAGGCAAGCAGGAGCTTCTTCACGCTACATCACCTGATTTGTCAAATTAATTTGTCAAATTAAGGTTTGGCTGACGGGATATAAAAATCTTTCGGGATCCTTATTTTCCTTGGTAAGTGAAATACTGAAATATCGCAAGAGTCTATAATTTCTGACCTACACCAGATAAAAAAGGATTTAGGTAAAACTCATTTCTTCTTTTTAACGAATCTCCTGGTTTTTTCACGTATGTCCATGATTGTGTGTCTGGCAGCTCTTAGTGTAGCAGCGATAATGCCTGTGGCTATCAGGATTACTGCTACTGCGATGATGAAGTATTCTATGGGTATTCCGACTACGGGTGCAGCAGGTAGCTCTTCTGCCTTTATCTCTGTTGAGCTAGTGGTGCCTACGTAGACGTCGTCTCCATTGTAGATGACGTCGATCCTGTATGTCCTGTTCTTTACTAGCTCTAGTAGTGGAGACCTGAAGTATCCTGATGCATCTGTTGTCACGTTGATTGTCCAGGTGAATCCTAGCTCGATATCAGTAACATTTATTGTTAAAGGTCTATTTGGTACACCGTAGCCGTAGTAGTCGAGGAGGTAGCCCTCGATATACACTTTAACCCTTTCATTATCTTGCTCAATAATAAACGGTATCCATGATAGCATGGATACCTTGTAGCTCTTCAGCTCCTTGACTGTTGTTGGAACCCTGTACCATGCCTTGAGGGTGACATCAGAGTTGTTTATGGTTATAGCCCTAGTGGTCTCGTTGAAGCCGTCGAAGAAGCTGTAGAACTCGAAGCCATTGATTGTCTTCGGCAACTTTATCACATAGTCTTCTGGATAGAAGTAGTCCTCGACAATAGCTCCAGAGTACTTTGTCTCGTTAATAAATGCATATATCCATGATGGCATTAGGTTGCCGAGCCTATCGTATATCTCTACCCTGAGCTTGTAGAGGTCCGTTATGTTGAGCTCTCCAATACTGCCGAGGGTGCCCGTGATGACTAGGTAGTTGCCGTCCCAGTAGTACTGTAGGCTAGTTACATTACCAACAACCCTGACCTTGGTCGGCAAGTCTCCTCTATAGTTGATGTATAGTTTGAATGACCCCGTTCCATTTAGGAGGATCCTCATCCTACTGTATGGGTACTTGGCACTAAGGCTTTCAACGCCTGTAAGTTGCTTGCCGTGTTCATAGATTATAGTCCTGTTTAATCCCCTGTAGTCGCTCATAAGGCTCTTCATAGTACATTGTATATTGATTGTTGAGGCATCTGTTGTTATGTTGAGCTCGAAGTCCCTTGTGCCTATGACTACGTCTTTGAACTTGACTACTATGCTATAGTTTCCTGCACAGAGATTACTTAGGCTGAAGAGCTGGTTGCCGATAAGTTCCTTAATAACAGCTCCGCTGGTCTTGTTTATCAACTGGAGCACTAGATCCTCATAGTCCACGACCTTGGAGTCAATGTCGATTGGCTTGACAGAGAAAGCACCATACTTAACGATAACTGTCTTCCTACCATATCCGAGCTTCCATAGTGATGGCTGTGTCAGGTTTGCTTCTATGGTGTAGGTTCCTTCTTCCGTAAACTTTATAGTCACTGATGTAACGTTGATAAAGGTCTTGTTCAGACCAACTATGGTTATGTTGCCGAGCTCCGACAGCTCAATAGTCAATGGCTCTCCTACGAGCACTGTCTCAGTATCATAGCCTTTTACATGAGTTCTAAATGTCTTGAACTTGTTCTCTAGTAGGGCATAGATTGTTAGATACTGGCTATAGTTGGCGGGATCTATCTTGTAGACCATGTAGTTATGGGAGCCTATTGTCTCGTTACCTACATACACGGGTTTAACTGGGTAATCAGTATCATTATAGATGAGGAACTCTATGAGCTTGAAGGTTATTACCGATGAGTTAAGGTATGCTGTTGAGCCAAGCTCGACATAGTGGGTTGCAGAGCAGTTGAAGAAGTCAACGTTAGGAGACCAGGGAGCCTTTACTGTTGGGTTAGTACTGAACTCTATATAGACCCTGACATCCTTTATACCAATCTCTTCGCCTGCCGTGGTTGTTGACTTCACGGTAGCGTTAATCCATATAGTTATCTGACCGCTAAGGCTTGTATTTACAACTAGAGATACCTCGGTCCAGCCAGTACCTATTGTTGCATTAGTAAGCTCTGCTACGACGCCGCCAGTAGAGTTAAGCACCCTGATCCATAGTTGCCTGAAGCTGCCTGTGCCATTGGCTCTAGCAAGTAGTGTTACATTCTTTACTAAGACCTGCGTGTATGGGAGTGTAATGTTGACCTCGCTTACAAGGCTTGCATTATTCTCATAGTATACTCCAGCGACCTCATAGGGGTTTGCATAGACTCTCCAGCCATAGGGATCAGTATAGTTTGTCTCATAGCCGGCGGTAGTGGTATTAGCTGCTGTAAAACTATGTGTGAATTGCGTTGAGTTAGGACTATAGACAATATCGTGGATAAGGTACATGGTGCTGGGCTCTAGTGTCAAAGTAGCAATAGCCGAGGTTGCGGGACCTATGGTTATGGATGGCTCGGGTTCAACATAGCTACGTACACGTACCCAGTCGAACGCTACCCATGGATCTACGTCAGCATCTTCGTCATCTGAGTATGCGAACAATCTTACATAGGTGATACCGTTAGCAGTTGTAGTACTAGCAACAAGGGTGTCATTGTAGTAGCCTCTAATCTCTGATCCAACCTTGACAATCTTTAACACGACTTCACCGGAAACTGGGGCTGTACCATAATCTGTAGTATAGTATGTACCATCAACATAGAGTTCGTAGCATGGGTCATAAGCGAATGACCAGTCCTTTACTGCAAGCCATATATTGTCATCAATTCTTATGCTACCACGTAAATGCATTTCATTGATCTTGAAGTCCCAGCTTACTTTTGCTTCAACACTAAAGTTGGTGCTGATAGTGATATTGCTCTGGATGTATGCATATACTTTAGCCCTATTGGGATCTACGTCTAGGGTTATGATGTATTTACTATTTGATACAGTTGTTACATAATATGGGCTGTCAATATACTCGAACCACTTTGTTGTATTCAGGGTGTCGAAGTCATCGTAGAATAGGAATACTTTGTATGGGTCATTGTAATTTGGATATGGGTTTGTTCCGCCAAAGTACATGTATATTACTGTGTCTCCGTTAGCGGGTATATACGGTACTTTAACCCATATTATCGCCTGCTTTGCGGTCAAGTCTATTGATTCAATCCAGTAGTATAATGGATTATCATTTACGTCAGTAAAGTATATGTCACTACCATCGATTATATAGTTCCAGCCATCAAAGTTTGTTGCATTAAGCACTATCTTGACTGTATAGTCGTAGAGATCGCTACCGCTTTGCTCGGTTATTGTTATCTTACAGTAATAAGCCCCCCCACCCTCTCCCAAGATCGGAAGCAAAAGTACAAATAATGCTAAGGCTATAAGTATAGCGTATATACGTGTTCTCATGTCTTAACTCACCTACCTCTATACTATGATGTTACCTCACACGGATAAAGTCTATTTGGGGGGTGGGGGGCTTCATTGGTATCGCTAGGCTATATAGAAGGGTTTCATTTGATGTAGGAGTCACATAGTAGACCTCTATATATGTGTCATATACGTAGTACAACAATATCCCAGCATCATCCACAACGTCGTTTCCTTCAATCCATGCAAACTGGCTACCATCTGCATGGTTGAAGATCCATATATCGTTTGTATGACCGTGTCCTGATAAAACAAGCTTAACATTATTATGTTTCTCAAGGACGCTTAGAAACTCATTGAAGAGGGTAGGATTAGTAGCGTTAATGACGTTTGGTGGATAGTGTATTAAGACTATAGCTGGTATGTTACTGTACTGGGTTAAGACCTCATCTAGCCACCATATCTCGCTTTCCCTCACTCTATAGTTAGTTCCATACGTAGCATAATCACACTCAGGCGTCATAACAACAAACAAGATAGTGTATGTATTGCCGTCAGAGCCGGTGAAATTCCATAGCTTTGTATAGTTGAGAGCCGGGACATTGAAGTATGTCTTAAACAGGTTCTCTCTAGTTGTATCACCTATACCCCACCAATCATGGTTGCCGGCAGCGGGAATCACCTTACCCGAGAGACCAGCACTAGAGATAGCATCAACCGTAGTCTGGTACTCAGACTCGTAGCCATGGTCGGTTATGTCGCCAGTCCACACAACTAGTTGGACATCGCTCCTACTACCAAGGTAGTTTAGAACACTTTCATAGTTAGTAGTTCTCGCTATATGACTATCCGTTATATGTGCAAACACGAAGAGCGGTTGTCTTCCTTCCTGCTGTGCTACCGTAAGGAGAACTATAAGGCTTGATAAAGCTATAAGTATGACCAATACTAGTGCTCTCTTCATCTAGTCACACCCTTTTAAGCTACTAGTTTCCCCTCAACTAGATTTCTCACTAATGATTTAAGTTTCTCTCACCTAAAAATAGGTATAGGGGATGGAAGGTGATGTATAGGAAACTGCCTGCTCTACTACTCTTAGTACTTGTATTGGCGCCAATCACGTATACGCCTACAGTAGCAGTCACAGTTACATCAGTATCTTCTTCAACGACTTCTAGCCAGCTTCCGAGTGTGGCGTTGGTGAAGTTATGGGAAGTTACGCATAAAGCTTATATGGCTAAGTTTATTGGTGAAGACTATGTAGCTGTATTTACGAGTCATGGAGATGTGAGTTTAGACGGCAAGTACATTGGTGTTTTGACAACTGGTGGAACTGTCTATATCTATAAGGTGAAGACTGGTGAGCTTGTAGCAAAACTAACTGCTGATACTGATGACGACTGGGGTGATACATGGGAGATAGTGTCATGGGAGCCATTCCAAGCTGTAAAGGTCTGGGATAAGTTCGGCTTCTTCTCTGCTGACTCCAAGAGGATGATTGAGGATCCTAGGCATTGTGGGACAGACGCTAGTGTAGTAGATACTACTTCTTGGACTACCATACCGATTGACTGGGGCTTCACCGATACTGTTGGAACGCATTTCTATGCAGTACAGCTCGACTATAGTGGCTCAACTCTTGCTGTCGGCTATATAGGTGGAAACTTGGTCAATGATACAAGTAAGCTCTTGGTCTACAAGTATAATTCAAGCTTGAACAAGTATGTGAAAGTATTTGAGCATACTGAATACGGTGACTATGGTAGAAGACTTCAGATGACTCTTGATGGTAAAATCATACTTGTAGGTGGACGACTCTATGGCTACCTCGATATATTCAAGTACGATGAGAGCATAGGGAACTATACTAGGGTTGTCCACTATAAGCTACCGGATCCTGATGGTATTGGTGCTCTCGGTATAAGTGATCCATATAATGTTGGCTACATTATTATGGGTACTACTAACGGCTGGGTTATAATAGCGAAGTATGATCCAGATACAAATGAGTTCAAGATCATATATCAGAGTAAGGATGCACCCGATAACTCATGGCTGTACAACCCGTTCTACGAGAGATGGATACCAAAGGTAACCGAGGTCTTCGCATTATGTAGCCATAGAGACAGCTCTAGACCAGGATATGGTATAGTCTATGATGTTTTAACAAACCAGACTACTGTAATCCGCTTCGCAGATCCTGGATCCCCACAATGGAGTGCAGCAGCAGTAAGCCCTGAATCAAACTATGTCTTCTTAGGCAATGCACTATACATGGTTATCAAGAGGGATATCCAGTCAAAGCATCCCAGGGTAAGATTCTGGGGTACTATGACTTTTGAGAGGGATTACCAGGATCTAGGTACTTCACTAATACTGGGTGCTCCTGCGAAGGACTGGCAGCTCTACTTCTACAGCGGTAGGGTGACGATTAAGAGGATATACGCTGAGCCTGTTCCAGTTGACCTAGTTAAGGATATTGATATACAGAATGGAAGGTTAGCGAAGATGCTTGATAAGGGATTGATCTCGGCGGAGTCCTTCTACACGGAGAACGCTGAGGTACGTGAGCTCGAAGTCATACCTGGTGGTAGGGTAGCCGACATACTTAGGGATGAGGGTATTGAGAATCCGGACAACTATGTTGCAGCTCTTAGCCTAACCCACTTTGTTCCACCACCATACTTCTGGGAAGGGCATGCATGGACTGGCACGGTAATCCATGTACCATTAGATAAGCCTATCAACGTGTATGATGAGATAATGCTTCAGGTGAGTACCTCGATTCATGCAACGAGCCTAGCGTATGATAAGAACAAGAGAGCGTTAGCGATCATTGGTGTGCCAGTTGAAATTGGTGGTGGCATAGGGGTAGGGGCGGCAGCTTACTCGAAGATTGCGAATAGGATACTGATATGGTATGCTTCAAGACATGGAGTAGATGTAAGTAAGGTTGCGGCAGTTGTGACATCTCAGTCTGTTGCCAAGGTTGCTGGAATAGTTGGTATTGCGGTAGCGATCTGGGGTGGAATAGATGCTGTTCTCGTTGAGTGGGGCGGTCTTGGAGACATTAATATACAGAGCTGGATAGTGATAGCGCCAGTTGTTGAGGATAGGCTTGGAAACAAGTATACTGCTATACAGTTGATTCTGCCGCTTGAGGACTCGGCTAATGTGCAGAAGTACTATGACATCCTATCGAAGTACTTTAAGGACCTCGGCTATGTTGATGTAGGCTTTAGAGTAGACTATCCGTGCAGGACATGGGATGAATATAAGAAGTATATAACGGCGGGCTATTCGCCACGAGTAAGCCTTGACAACCTAATAGAGGAGACTATAGCTGCTAAGTATGGTCTCGACATAAACGAGCTTAAGATAAAGGGTGTTGACATCATTATAATGACTGCTGTGAGGGCGAAGGAGACTTTCTGGGAGTGGCTTTTCGGCGTAGGCGGAGTAGACATTGATACCGTGACCTTCATAGGGGCTGCATCAATATCTGTAAAGGGTAAGCTGAAGGCAGGAACAATAACAGATCCATCTCAGATAGTGAGCCTCTTAGGCAAGATAACTGTCAATGGTATGGAGTTTGAGCTAACGCCGGGAGCTGATGGAGCATACGCTGAGTTTGTCTTCAACCTAGGAACAAATAAGCTGACAATTGACTTCGGCAAGAGGATCGGCTATTTCGCAGACCTGGTTCTAGAGACTACAGTATTAGTAAAGAAAGAGTTCCAGCCTCTAGGTGACTTCGGCTATACAGCAACTCTTCACTATGATTGGCAAGACACACTAATCAGGATAAGCAGAATCGAGTTCACCGATATGCCGTATCCAATGTATAAGGCTGAGAGAATCTTCGTTTATAAATACGGTAACTTCACCAACGATATAACTGAAGCCTTTGAGCTAAGCCAGGTAATTAATGACACGGAGAGCCCGACCGGGAAATTCTACTACTACATAACTAAGGAGAACACCAAGTTCATAGACCCGGCAAACGGAGGAATAATGATGCCGTGTAAAACATACGTCTTCAACTACTTCTACAAGGAGCCGCCCGACGCAGGCATAAAAGTCTATCTCAACGGCACAAGCATAACCAGCACCCTAGCCCACCACGCAACTGTAGTGATCAATAGTACGGCTGAACAAGATGTTGAATTCAAGCTAGAGATTAGTGTAAAGTATCTTGTTGGAATAGAAGAGAAGACTCTTATGTCAAAGACCATTACTGATACAGTTCATGTACCTGCTAATGAAACGGTATACAAGATCTATGATATAACTTCGTTTGTTGACGCTGCAATAGAGTTCATGAGGACTCAGGGTAAGACAGCTTATCTAGAGATAGTTGGCAGGATAACTAAGGCTACATACGACTACTATAAGGATAACGATGAGTTTAGAGTCGTATACTATCCGCCACCACTACTTCCGTCGCCAGTGCCCAGCGGCACATTCAATGTGGCTGTGAAGGTCTTCGAGTATGTGCTTAGCAATAACTCATGGGTACCATCAGCTAATGCATGCGTTGAAGTATACTATGGAACTGATATTGAGTCATCGAGGCTAGTCTATACTGCTACAACCAATGAGTCTGGAGTAGCAGTATTCACTCTAGAGGGAGGTACCTGGACCTTCAAGGCATCTAAAGAGGGCTTCGTAGAGGCGTTAGTGACTGCTCCAATATTCAATGATACTGTGATAAACCTCTATCTAAGCCCGGTGCCGCAGCCGCCGCCTGAGAGCAGGACCTATGTTGAGGAGAATGTTACTGTTACATTCAACGTCTATGATGCAACCAATGGCTCGGCAATACCTAATGCAACAGTAACTCTTGTATTCACGGAGCCAACCAATAGCAGCTACTACAACATGACCTTCGAGGCTGTAACCGATGCCTCTGGTAAAGCAGTAGTAGAGATACCAATAGGAGTCTATAATGTAACAGTTAATGCAACTGGGTATAGGTTGTTCAAAGCCCAGTACCTATTCGATAAAGACACTGTCATAAACATTGCATTAGTGCCTGAGGCAATTAATGTAACCGATTATGCAAAGCTTGAGATAAGAGTATACTATGCTGACGGCAAGCCATATATTGGAGCACATGTAGAGGTCAGGAATGCAACAGATGGCACATTGATAGCTGCTCTAGCAACAAACAGTAGGGGCAATGCAACCATAATACTGCCTAAAGGCTATGACTACAACATAAGCGTAAGCGTCTATGAGCCACTCTACAATAGGAGCTTTAGCGACTATAAAGTACTTACTCTAACACAAGACACATTAGTAACCTTTACTGTGCCATGGAATTCCACGCAGCCACCAATCATAATTAATGGAGAGCCGTACTACTGGTTAACAGTACAGGTAGTATGGAATAATGGTCTGCCATTCCATGGAGCAGTTGTTGAAGTCTACAATAGTACTAGCGGCGAACTAATAGATAGGCAGATAACCAACGGTACCGGGATAGTGCCATTCCTACTGCCAGCATTCCAGAGATACATAGTAGTTGTAAATGCTACCAACCCATATACAGGACAAAACTATAAGACATGGTTTATCTTCAACCTAACAGATAATATATGGATAACAGTAAGGTTGCCGTGGCCGCCAGAGGAAGCTCAGCTTGCTAAGAAGTATAGGGTCCTAGTCTATGCATACGACATTACAAGCGGAAATGGTGTAGCAGGTGCTACAGTAATATTGAGGAAAGGTGATGTGGCATGGACTGCTGAAACCAATAGCACTGGATATGCCGAGCTATGGATACCATTCCTAGGACTATTCAATGTAACAGGTATTCATTCAGACTACCAGGCTGTATGGAGAACCGTGCAAATCTATGAGAACAACACATTAATCAACCTGCCAATGAGCCCAGTAATACTGCCTTCAGAAGTGCCTTCGCCGCCACTAAATGGAACTGAGTATCCACCAATATACATCAATGGCACTCCATACTACTGGCTATCAATACAAGTACTGTACCAGGACGGCTACCCATTCCATGGAGCCAGTGTTGCAGTCATTGACCTAGAGACTAATACAACTATAGCGACTGGAGTAACTAATGGTACTGGCTTCGTACACTTCTTAATACCCGCTAATAAGAGCATTAAGTACACAATTAATGCCTATAACCCAGAGCTCAATGAAACCTACTACGATGAGAAGATAGTGAATATGACACAGCACTACTACTTCGTACACAGAGTGCCATGGACTTCGAAGTACTTTAGTCCAGAGGTATGGCTTAAGGAGATACACTTCGTAATCCATAGAGGGCAGGGATACTTCTTCGGTAATGTAAGCCATCTAGTGTTGCTGAGCATCTGGACTAATAAGCCGCAGACTGTGACAGTAGAGATTGCATTGTACAATGTAACTGGAGGTACATGGGTTGTAAATAAGACTGTAACTCTAACGCTTAGCATGGGTCTCAATACAATATTCGAGTGGATTGATGTTAATGCGACAGCAGGCGGTAGGTTCAAGGTATTTGCCAACATAACTAGCTGGGAGTATGATACTGATACAACCAATAACTGGGCATGGAGTGAAGAACAGTTCCTTAAGCCGATAGTTGATATCCAGGTATTCGTAGTGTGGAGACCAATAGAGCAGAAGCAGCCATGGTCACTGTTGCCAGAGGATGTAATCGAGATTGATATAGGTATTAAGCTTCCAATCAACACATCTGTAATACCAGCAAAGCTAGTATGGAAGATAGAGAAATACGATCTCAAGAACATGGTGTTTGATATAGAGCGTGCATCTGAAGAAGAGATCAGGGTCACGAGGTCCGGTATAGTGTGGAGGAACATAACTGTTACCGTGCCATGGACTTCGAAGATAGTGGTCCTAGTTAATGCGACTCATGAGTGGGAGGACTTTGGATACAACAACTACGTTAACGTAACCATACCTATTGACCCAGATGTTAAACTAGAGATAGTAGAGAAGCCTACGGTCGTGATGGAGGGCAGTATATTCAAGGTTGTAGTGAATATAACGAGTAATGTTGAGCCGGGCATGGGTATTGGATGGGTCTCAATAATAGACAATACTACGTCAATGCTGTTGAAGAGAGTTGAGATAACGCTGGCTCCACAAAAGACTGTAGAGCTAGAGGTTAAGGCTCCAGTGAACCCGACAACATTCTGGATATTCCGTGCACCAACAACAGTCCACTACATAACAACGCAGTTCGCAGGACACGACCTATACCTAGATAACAATAAGGAAGAATTCACAATAGTAGTAATGAGCTATCAGTGGCTAACTGTGATAGCAGCAATAGTAGTGATAATAGCAGTACTAGCAGCGCTAAGAGCCCTAATCCATACAGTCTACGACATAAGGCGGAAGACTAGGAGATTCGTTAGAAGAAAGAGCTTCTTAACAGAGTCAATATGGGAGCTTAGAGAAGAAGAAACAAGAAGATTTGTTAGAAAGAAAGAAGACTAAGCCTAAAAACCCAAGCTCTTTTTTAGAGTCTCCTCTACATTCTCAACCTTGACCTTACTCGACCCATTTCCTGAGGACCTCAATGGCCTCCCTATTCCTGCCCTCTGCAATTAGTATTAAGGCTCTAGCAAGGTCACGGTTCCATGGAGAAGCCTTGGCGACTAGGGCTGTGTCAACTGGTACAGCAAACTTCCTGTAATCATACCAGCCTATTAATATTGCTAAAGGAACATAGACTAGGAAGAACGCTATAGCAAATGCTATGAGGCTGCTGAAGACAAGCTTCAACAACGGAATATACTCAACAAGCAATCTATACTGGATAACTATGAAGTTAGCAAACGACATGAAGAAGACTAGGTAGGTACTAGGCCACGCCTAAAATAACTCCACCATCTAAGAATACGGCTCTTATCGAGCTTCATACTCCATCACCAGCTTGAGTATATTCTCCTTGAAGTCTAGAATAGAATTTATACTCCACCAACGGGGCTCTATGTTTAGGCTCCAGAAGCCGTAGTCTGAGTGATAGTACTTCTTCAGGTCGAAGCCGTGATCCGAGACTATTAGTACAGCATATTTGTTCTCATAAGCCGTATCTAGTAGAGGCTTAATTATACTATAGAGTCTATAGTGTATACTCCAGAGCCATGCAAGCATCCCTGGACTCGGCTTAAAAACAGCGTGGAAGGCAAGGTCTGGTAGAGGCGAGTATACGAAGACAAGGTCATAGCCTCTATGCACATACTTTAGACCCTTATTAACTCTCTTCCTAGTCTCTTCAAGAGCCTCCTCAATAATCTTCTTTCTCTCATCAAAAGTTTGATTAAGCATCTTGGCTAGGGCTGTCCTAAAATACTCGTTATTCTCCTCATTATACCCTGGAACCTCATACGCATAAACCCTATATCCTCTAGAAGCAAGCTCGTCAATGAAACTACTAGTCTTCAGCCTATCAGGCATATTAGGTGTATATACCTTGTTTAACAGACCTAGTCTTATTAAGAACTTTCTTATACCGAGCTTTCTCTTAATCAGTTTCTTCCTGATCACGAAGAGGGGATAGAGTATGCCCCATAGCTTTTTATCACCTCTTCATGAATATAGTTGATGTCATAGCCTTGTTCCTCAACATTCTTTCCTGTGACAAAACAAGCCCATGCAATTGGCGTATACTTTGTCTTCAGGAAGCCTACATAGTGCCTTCCATAACTCTTCTGCATAAACCACCTTAATCTCCAGCGCTCCACTAAATCAGGATCTAGACCATCTAGACCAAGTATCAACAACTTCATCTCTCATAACCGTTTCCCACTAGGTGTTTACCCCGATAAATTTGTATAAGTTCATGGTCGCACCTAGTGGGTTCCACCTCGCCCATAGGGATTTTGGTATCCCTATGGGGTCATGGGTGGCTTTCGTCCCGAACGGAATGCGGGACACATCTAAGAGGTTATACCCTACGGGGCTTGGAGCATTGCTCCCATCGCCCCGTAGGGCTTTAAATAGGAGGTTCCAGCAAGCAACCACATCACGATGCCATGTTTCACCACCTTTACTACATCTCCCTAACCTAGTGCCGTTGTTGTAGTTTATTGGAGCTTTATGTATTGGGCATAGCTTTGAAGTGTTCTTCGGGTCTACAAAGATTACTGGTACACCGTACTCCTTAGCCTTCTCCTCTATTGCCTTCTGAATACCTTTGAAGCTTGCTTGGAAAATCCTATGACGTAACTGTTTATCCCTTATCCTCTTAACCATGTTGTTAGCTACACGTTTACCCAGTTTCTCAAGAATAATAGCATATTCCTTCTCATAAGCAGTCTTAACGATTATGTTAGCTATCTTCCACTTAATATCAAGTTTCTTCTTCCTTTCATTAAGCTTCCTTAAAACCTTTCTCTTAATCCTAGACTTTACACCATAGAGTTTATCGTATCTCTCTTGTATCTTCTTCCTACGATAATAGTATCCGAGAACGAGTTTCTCCATATTAGTTTCAAAGAGGTAAGCGATACCATCAACTAACATGGTAACATTGTTCTCGTTAACATCAACTGGTAAGTAGCCCTTAGGCTTATACTCTTCAACCTCTTTAAAGAATGTTAAGTAGATTATTAGCTGTCTGCTCCTTTTATCAATCTTGATTTTAGTCTCAGAAGCTAGTTTCCATCCACGGTT
>Ga0180301_10000445_pt1 | contig 31904 bp, 33 predicted proteins | sample GuaBasSediGuay16_FD_121797 | JGI IMG/M metagenome (GOLD analysis project Ga0180301, IMG submission 121797) | Subseafloor sediment microbial communities from Guaymas Basin, Gulf of California, Mexico - Guay16, Core 4569-2, 12-15 cm | ecosystem: Environmental > Aquatic > Marine > Hydrothermal... | reverse complement strand
GTTGTTGTTGGAAGCAGAAATATTCCAGGTGGAGGTATTGTTGGATGGAGTTCTAGTAGACGTATAATAAGTCTTTTAGCAAATAAAATTGCAAGATGGGTTTGTGGTTTAACAGTAAGTGATGCAACAAGCGGATACAAAGCTTTCACGGTAAAAGCAATAGAAAAAATTAATCAAAAAACAAACTGTAAGGGTTTTGATTTTCAGGTTGAAACTCTTTTTTGGGCTAAAAAATATGGACTTAAAATTGTTGAGGTTCCAATAGTTTTTGTTAATAGGAAGAAGGGAAAATCTAAGCTAACTTTTAAAGAGATTGTTAGATTTTTGTATACGTGTTTAATCCTTTTTACCAAAAGGTTTAGTTAGGTTGAATCTTCAAGAGGAATTTCTTAAAGAAAATTTTAGGATAGCTATTCTTCATAGTGCATTTATTGAGAGTGGTGGTGCTGAACGTGTAGTTTTAGATCAGCTTCAATCTCTTTACCTAAAAGGATATAAAATCGACTGTTACGGTGCAGTAGTTAACTATAAAAAATGTTTTCCGGATAGGATTAGCCAACTGCCAATCAAACCTTATCTTATTAACCTAGATATATCCAAATTTTCGTATTCTACACTTTTACCTCTAACAATACTTTTTTCAGACTTTATTAAGAAGAAGCTTAAAGAATATGATGTTCTTCTATGTCATCATCAACCAGCACCATGGTTGGCCTACAAAACATGGGTAAACTACAGGGTTCCTTATGCATGTTATATTCACCATCCCCCACGTTTTCTTTATCCAAGACTTGTTGAACAAGAGCTTGGCTGGGGACATGATCCTGACAGAAAAGTTATAGAGTTTTTTGGTAAACGTTTAAGCTTTTTTAAAAAAGTAGACTTGTCTTCTATTTTAAATGCAAAAAAAGTTTTTGTTAACAGTAAAAGGACTTTAAGAGAGGTGGAAAAGATTTATGGAGTAAAACCAGTCTTATGTTATCCTGCTGTTGAAACTTTTCTTACTAAACAATATTCAACAAGCGCTTTTTTTGAGGAAAAAATTTTTTCTTCTAAGTTTAAGCCCCCAGTTATCCTTACAACTGGAAGACATACTCCACATAAAAGGCTTGACTGGTTACTTTTAATCTTCAAAAAAATTCTTAAAGAGTTAGACGCTACTCTTGTTGTTGTTGGGTCTTTTCATTCAACCTATACAACAAAAATTAAAAGTATGGCTTCAAAACTTCAAATTCAAGATAAAACAGTTTTTACTGGTAGAGTTTCTGAAGATAAGCTTATAGACTACTATCTAAATTCTTCTGTTTATGTTTATCCTTCTCCAAATGAGGATTTTGGTTTAGGACCTGTTGAAGCTATGGGGTTTGGTCTTCCGGTTGTTGTTTGGGGTGATAGCTCTGGGCCTGATGAAACTGTGGTTGATGGTGTAACTGGTTTTAAGGCTGAACCATACAACCTAGAAGACTTTGCTCAAAAAACAATAAAAATTTTGGTTGATGAAAAGCTTAGAAGAAAAATGGCTAAAAATGCCTTAAACCATGTTAAAACAAACTTTTCTCTAGAAAGACACATAGAAACTCTAATAAAAAATCTGGTTCTATAACATAACCTTAATTAGATTAACCAGATGTTAGAGGAGTTTAATGTGTTTAAAAAAAGAGTTTTAATTATTGGCGGAACAGGAAAAATGGGTAGATGGTTTGCAAAATTTTTTAGAGGTAAAGGTTTTGAGGTAATAATTTCTGGCAGAAACCCTGAAAAAACTAGAAATGTAGCTAAAGAACTTGATGTAGAACATGTTTGGCCTTATGTTAAAGCAGCTAAAGATGTAGGTATGGTTATAGTCTCTGTCCCTATTGAAGCTACACCTCAAATAGTTTTAGAGGCTGCTTCCCACCTAAGAAAAGGAACAGTCCTTTTTGATCTTGCATCTGTTAAACATAAAGTTTTACCTGCATTAAAAAAAGCTCAAACCTATGGGGTTTATACTTTAAGTTTGCATCCCATGTTTGGGCCTGGTGCAGAAACAGTTAAAGGAAAAAATATTCTTGTTATTCCTGTTACAAGAAAAACTAAGGTTTTAGATTTTGTCTTAAAACCCTTCCTACTAGATGGAGCAAAAATTGTTTTTGTTAAAGATGCTAAAACCCATGATAAAATGGTTGCTTTAACCTTAGCCTTACCACACTTTTTAAATATGGTTTTTGGTAAAAGCTTAGCGTCTGTAAATATTAACCTAAACAAGCTTAAAAACTTTGGTGGAACAACATTTAGACTTCAACTAACACTTACCGAAAGCGTCCTTCAGGAAGACCCTAAACTTTATGCCTCAATCCAAACTAACAACAAATATTTTCCTAAAATTCTAGAAAAATTCACTAAAGAGTTTAAAGAACTTAAAAACATTGTTTTAAAGGGTGAAAAAGAAAAATTTATCAACTTTTTTTCTGAAACAAAAGAATTTTTAGCTAAAGATAAAGAGTTTAAGGAAGCCTACAAAAAGCTTTACACAATCTTAGAAGAAAGAAAAATTTTAAACTGGTAGTAACTGTTCCTACCTATTCCTACCATATTCTTAAGGCTTTTTAGGTTTGTTTTGGATAGGAACCAAGAACCTTAAGAGTTTCACATAGCTTTCTAGCCTCCTTTAATACATCTAAACATTTTTTATCCAATCTATGTCCTTCAAACTCCATAAGGAAAACATATTCCCATGGTTTAACTTTAGATGGACGTGACTCAATTTTTGTTAGGTTAATGTTTTTCTCTGCAAAAGGCTTTAAAAACTTAAAAAGTGCTCCAGGTTCATGTTTAAGAGAAAACATTAGAGAGGTTTTATCGTTGCCTGTTGGTTTTGAGTCTTTTTTGCTAAGTATAAAAAAACGTGTAAGATTATTTTTTACATCCCCTATATTTCTAGCTAAAATTTTCATTCCATAAATTTTTGCTGCATATTCACTTCCTATGGCTGCTGCTTTTTTTAGGGTTTTAAGTTTTTTTACTGCAAGAGCAGTGCTTTCAACCTCTATAAACCTTACTCTCGGAAAATTTTTAGCTAAAAAGTTTCTACATTGAGCTATAGCTTGAGGATGAGAAACTATAATTTTTATATCCGACTTTTTTGTTAACGGATTTACTATTAAACTATGCTCAATTCTTTCAGTTATTTCACCAGTTATTTTTAGGTTTTTCTGGTAAAGCAAATCTAAGGTTAGGTTCACCGAACCTTCAATAGAATTTTCAACAGGAACAACACCATAATCTGCTTTTCTAGCCTCTACAGCTCTAAAAACATCTTGAATTGTTAAATATTCAGCGTAAACAATATTTTTTTGGTTAGAAAAAAATCTTCTTGCTGCCTGCTCACTAAATGTTCCTTTTGGCCCAAGATAGGCTACAGTAAACTTTTTCTTTTTCGGATTTAAAATTGGCAGGGCATCACCAACCAACCCAAAAACTTCTCTAATATTCTCCATTAGAAGAGGCTTAAATAAGTTATGTTAAATTAAACCCTAAAACTTAAAAATTTAACCAGAAATATCAAGAGCTTTAGTTATGGTTTCTGGTAAGTTATTCCTGTTTTCTAAGGTTACCTCAAAAATTTTTACGTTTGAATTCCTTTTAATAGCTTCAATCAATGGATCCCTTGCTTTGTAATGGATGGTTCCAATTAAAGGTTTTCTGCTTCTTAATGCTTCTTCAACAGCCTTTTTAAATTCTTTTGAAAAAAGCTCCATTGGACCTACCTCATCAATCACAATAACATCTGCTTTTTCCAAAGCTTCCCTAATAGCGTTTACACCAACCTCAACCAAATCCCTAAGATTAACAACATATTTTCCAAGTCTTGGACCAGAACCATGAAGAGTTGCTAAAAATCCTTTTCTACCAGTTAAAAGGTCTATAATTTCAAAACCTATCCTTCTTCCTTTTTCTCTAACCTCCGAGGTTACCATTCCACCAACAATCAAACCTTTTTCTCTTAAAGCTAAAACAACCCTTTTTATAGCTGTTGTCTTCCCTACACCTGGTATTCCCGTTAAAAAAACTGTTTTAACCATAGGCTTTATTCACAATTCAAAATTAAAGTTAAAGTTTACTTATTTTTTTAACCATATCTTCCTTACCCTTAAAATATCCACGTACAGGTTCAAGTATCCTTGTTAAAGCTTCCGCAACACTATTTTTTAGGTCTAGAGGATGAAGTTTTCCCTCAACATAACTTTTTTCAAGCTCCTCATAACTTGAAAACTCTACAGAACCACCATACTTTGCCTCTCTTTCAACAAGAAAACTTTTTTCTTTCGCAAAAATAACATATTTCACGATTTCTAGTACAGGATTTCCATCTGCCTGTTTTGGTGGACAATATGCATCAAGAATTTTGCTTTTTATCTCTTCTGGTGAATCATGAATAAATATGCAGCCTTTAGGTTTACTCTTAGACATTTTTGTTCCAATTTGCAAACTTAGCCTTTCATCTTCATCATACTGAGTTTCTGGTTTCGCTGAAAATCCAGCTAAACTAAGTAGCAGGTGAGTATGAAGACAAACAGGCTTTTTTATGGATAATTTTTCTGCAGTATCTCTTGCCAACATATGGGCTTTACGTTGATCCATTCCTGCACATGCACAATCAACCTGTAACATAAAAATGTCTGTTACCTGCATACATGGATAGAATAGATAGGCTGTTTCAACATCGGTTGGTTTTAGCTCTCTACCCATAATAGGCAAACATCGAATAACTCTTGAAAGGTTTGATTTTTTAGCAACCCTTACAACTGTCTCCCAGTATCCCTCTCTTTTTACAAGGTCTGAAGCCCAAACGTATTTGACTTTATCTTTTGTTAAACCTATAGAGGAAAAGGCTTCAATAAAATATTCTCCACAATAACGTATGGTTTCTAGATTTCCTCCAAACTTATTATTAATCCAAGCATGCCAATCAGCTAAAAGAATAGTAAAATCAAATCCAGCATTAACCATATCTAAGATTTTATAACCACAAACAAGTCCAGTACCTATATGCATTATTCTGGGTGGTGAACCCTTCAGCTAAAAGGGTTCAACCACTATCCAGAAGGCTCAAAACCCCAGTATGCTTTAGGTTTAGCTTCACATTCTAAGAGCTGTTTTAACTCCTTATGAGTTACAACTTCCTCTAAGTTTCTTTCAACAATCCTTAACCTTTCTTCCACATCCAAAAAACAGCCACCATCCCCTATCCTTTTTTGTCATATACAACCTAACAGAAAACTTAGGTTGGGTATAGGTTTAACGGTTTTAGGGGGGTGTCGCCCGAATAACTAACACTTAGCTTCACTGTTGAGCTTTACGCTCACCTCTGCTAAGCTCTCTCGTATCGGGCTTTTACTCCCCTTTCCTACCGCCACCACCTCTCCATGTTCCACGGCTGGGTTTATCCGCCCTCATCGATAGCGCCCATCAGGAGTGGACGCTTCCTAGGTTGGACTCCGTCCCGCGGATTTTGTGGAGAGGTGGTGGTTTCAGCAAAAGAAACCAGTAAACATATACTCTTAAGCTTTTTGGTTAGGTTTGAGAACTATAAACTCTTAAAGGTTCTGTTAGGTCTAACTCAAAAGCAACCGTCGGATTTGGTATTTTAAAGTTTTCTAGCACTTTTGGATGTATTTCTCCAAGAAGAGCTATCTCTCTCTCTTTAAGCAATATAGAAGCTACTCTTCCAGGAATAAAGCTTGGATGTTCTTTTGGCTCTATCCGCCAACCTTCAACCTTAAGACTCTTAAGTAGCATATAAACAACAGCCTGAATATTTTCATAGCTTGCTTTATAATCACATATTGCTGCTGCAACCCTTAACTCGTTTCTTGTTTTTGTTTCAGACTCTTCGTCTAGAACAACAACATCACCACACTCAAAAATTTTTTGTGGATATTCAACATGAACATTTGCTGAAAGAAAGCCTAAAAGCCCTGGAAGAAGCCATCTTCGAACAACAGAAAACTCTGAGGTTTTTGGGTTTAAAAGCTCAACCAAATCAAGTTTTTCTAAACCCATCTTAAAAACCTGGTTTTCCATACTTGTTAAAACATAGTTTGCAACTTCTTGAAATCCAAAACCAACCATAAGCTCTCTAACTTTTCTCATAAACCTTGTTTTTGGAAGTTCTTTTCCATAGGTTAAGGTTGAAGGAAGTTCAGGTTTAATTTTGTTATACCCATAAGCTATGATTAAGTCTTCAACAAGATCTATCTGATGTAGAATATCACAACGGTAAGGCGGGATTGTTAGTAAGACTTTATCTTTGCCCTTAACTTTTACATCAAATCTTGCTTTTTTTGCAAGCTTAACTAATGTTTTAAGGTTTACATTAAGACCTGAAACACTATTAAAATAGTTTAGGTTAAGCTCAGCCTTAAACGGTTTTAAGGTAGCAGTCCAAATTGTTCGTGGCTTATAACCTTTAGGATAAACAACCTTAACACTTTCAACAATACCACCTCTTTCAGCTAAATTTGTGGTTAAAACGTTTAATGCCTGCTCTACAACATGAAGACTTAAACCAGTCATGTCTATGAATAGGTTTTTTGTTGAAGTTGTTACCTTTGTATATTCTCCGTTAATTATTGGAGGCATAGATAAAACCATACCCTTAGAATCTAAAAGAATAGGATAACGTGAGAATCCATCCAAAATCCATCCATACTTTTTACCTTGAAACGTTTGCTCCAAAATCTCTTTAGCTGATAAAGGCTCTTTCCCATCTAAGGGAATAAACCTTATTTTTTCTGGTTCTAAAGCTGTGTAGGTTATAGGTGGCTTAACTACATCAAAATTATGGACACCAATAGCAACCATTCTCCGTTTTCTACCTAAGGTATCATGAAGCTTTTCCTGGATTTGGATTAGCTGCTGGAAGGCTTCCTCCGTAAGTTTTACATTTCTTATAACAGCTCCAACCACATAAGGTCTAACATCCTTAACTTTCTTATCAACCTTAACCACAACTCTACTCTTTCTAACCTTATAGGTTGGATAACCAGTTTTAATTCCAAAAAAACCTTTAAGCGCTCTAGCTACTCCCTCAGTTGAAAACATGTCAGGTCTATCTGCATTAACCTCAACAGTTAACTGGTTTTCAATAATAGATTTAACCTCGCATTTTATTAGTGGTAGAACATTCTCTAGATTTTGTAAAGAAACTTTTCTACCTAAAAGCTCACATAAATCATCATATTGGATTGTTATGGTCGGCATTCTTTCACCTCTCCCTTAAAAAATCTAATCTTTTAGAGTGAAGCTCTCTAATATCGTCAACTCCAAGCTTAACCATAGCTAATCTATCAACACCAATCCCCCAAGCTAAAACAGGATATTTAACTCCCAGAGGTCTGGTAACTTCAGGTCTAAACATTCCAGCTCCAGCAGCCTCCATCCAACCAATCTTTGGATGATAGACAAAAGCTTCAACACTAGGCTCTGTAAAAGGGAAGTATCCAGGTTTAAATTCAACTCTACCAATACCTAAAGCTTTAGCTATCTCTGATAACATACCCAGTAAATGTTTAAATGTTAAATTTTTATCCACAACTATTCCTTCACAATGATAAAATTCCATTGCATGTTTAGCGTCAAGCACATCTGGACGAAAAACCCTTGAAACACAAAACATTTTGATAGGCGGCTTTTTATGTTCCGAAAGAAATCTTGCTGAGACAGCTGTTGTCTGACTTCTCATAACAAGTCTTTTTGCAATTTCAGTATTCCAACGGTATCCCCAACCTCTAGAACCAGTAACCCAACCTTTTTCATGGGTTTTTTTAACTTTTTCAACAAGCTTCTTATCCTTTAAAACTCCATATCTAGGGTTCTTTATCTGGTAGCTGTCATGAATTTCTCTTGCAGGATGGTCTTGAGGCTGAAACAAAACATCAAAATTCCAAAGCTCTAATTCAACATAAGGGCCGTCAGCCTCCTCAAAACCCATAGAAACAAGAATTCTTTTAAGCTCATCCAGAAACTCTAAATAAAAATGTTTTTTTCCAGGGTAGACTACTGGAGGTGTTGCTGTAACATCATATTCCTTAAATTTAACCTGACGCCATCTACCAGAAACAATAAGCTCGCTTGTTAAAGCTGTAATCTCTTCAATCTCAAATTTTGGTATAATCTCCTCTTCTTTTTCAAGCTGAGCTAAACCAGTTTCAGTTAACCTTATAATTCTATCTACAAAAACCTTTTCTAAGACAAGCCTTCTTCTTTTAAGTTCGTTAATAATGTTAAGTTCTTCTTGGCTAAGATTTTTTGTGTTAACTTCCTCCTCAAAAAGGATTCTACGTAAAAGTTTTTCATCTTTTTCTTCTTCAGGTTTACTTAGCACCTTAACCTTAACAGTTTCATCTTCTCTTAAAATTTGACCCCAACCCTTCTTAACAATCCATCCAAAAGCAATGTTAACTAGTTTTTCAGGAAGGTTTGAATGTTTAACAATATCCTCTAAGGTTGCTTCACCGCCAAGCATTAAAACAGTTTCAACAACTTTTCTCTCAGGTAGTCCTTCCAAAGCATAGGTTTTTCCCTCATCTGTTAGCCTATAAGAAGCCTCCTTTAACTCAAAAGTTTGAATAAACCCTTTTTGCTCTAAGCTTAAAACATTCCTCATTACTGTTGAATGGTCCAAACCTAAAGTTTCACATATGTCTTTAACTGTTGTCTCCATGTTTCGCTCTTTAATAAACTTTAAAATCTCATAGCCAACTTTCTCCATCAGTCAACACAACCTAAACCATTGCCTAACAATCACAGAATTAAACTACTTTTTAGTTTTTCATTGTTCTTTTAAACATTTCCTCCGTTATTATTCCTGCCTCTACAAGCTTAACAACCGCATTTACACTTGCTTCACCAGTAAGTCTACCTTTCTCACCTGTTTGATGTTCCCATCTTAACCTTGTAGAGCCACTTTTAGAGTTATAGATAACTCCCACAACATTTTCAGCTCTAACAAATTGGATATCCCTAACTTTTTTAAGAGTAACCTTATCTTCAGCTTCAGTATAAATTAACCCTTTCTCACCAATTCTTTCAGGAAAAATTTTCTTATCTTCAAAATATTCTTTGGGTATAAAGGAGCGGCAGCAACTTAAAATTAAAAATCTTCTAAAATTTTCAAGGGGGCATTTTAAATCAACAGAAACCATTCCTTTTTTCCCTAAGCTTACCATAAAATACAACCAATATAGGAGTTTCCCTCTTCCATCTTAACATTAATGTAGGGAAGAAGAACCCTTAAGAGTTTAAGGTAACCTTTATTTTTTCTTGGTTATATCCATCAAATCATTAGGATGGTGGTTCTTGAGTTGTCATCTGAAGATGAAATGGTTGTTACGCCTTGGAAGGTAGCTGGAAAAGTAGATTATGAGAAGCTTATAAGACAGTTTGGAACTCAGCCGCTTACAAAAGAAATCTTAGAAAAACTCAAAAAATATGCTGGAAGTCTCCACTATCTAATAAGAAGAGAATTTTTCTTTTGTCATAGAGACTTTGACTGGATACTAAACCTCTATGAGAAAGGAGAGAAATTTGTTTTATATACTGGAAGAGGGCCTTCAGGTCCAGTACATTTAGGTCATCTACTTCCATGGATTTTTACTAAGCATCTTCAGGATGTTTTTGGTGCTAAACTTTATTTTCAGATGACCGACGATGAAAAATTTCTTCTTCACCACAACTTTACAATCGAAAAATCTGTTGGTTACACCTATGATAATGCATTAGATGTTATAGCTATCGGGTTTGATAAAAAGAAAACAAAAATAATCTCAGACGTAAAAAACATTAAGGCTCTTTACGAAATTTCAATCAAAATAGCAAAACACGTAAACTTTTCTGTTGTTAGAGCTGTTTTTGGATTTGAGGAAAGCACAAACATAGGTCTAATATTCTTCCCAGCGGTTCAAGCAGCACCATGCTTCCTAGAATCTGTTTTAACAGGGAAAAAAGTCCCATGTCTAATTCCAGCAGCCATAGACCAAGACCCATACTGGAGGGTGACAAGAGACGTAGCACCTAAACTTGGATTCTATAAGCCAGCTCAAATTCACAGCAAATTTTTACCTGGACTTGGTAAAGGAGGAAAAATGTCAGCATCCCAACCTGAAACATGCATCTTTACTACAGATCCACCAGAAGTTGCTGAAAAAAAAGTTTTTAATGCTTTTACTGGTGGGCAGCCAACAGCTGAAGAGCAGAGAAGACTTGGTGGAAACCCTGAAGTATGCACTGTATACCAGTACATGTTCTATCTTTTTGAGGAGGATGACAAAAAAGTTAGGGAGCTATGGGAAAACTGTAAGTCTGGTAGAATAATTTGTGGTGAATGTAAAAGTATTCTTGCAAAAAAGGTTAAGGATTTTCTTGTTGAACACCAAAGAAGAAGAGAAAAAGCAAGAAACATTGTAGATGAGTATTTTTTGGAGATATAAAAATCTGGTAAACCTGTTTTGTTAGTGAGCTTGAATAAGTCAAAACGAGGAAAAGATAGTGGTAAAATCATCTAAAAAGTGGTTGTACATAATCGGGTTAATTATTGTTTTAGGAAGTGAGTTTATTTTACGGGATATTTTTCTTCCAGAATATGCTCAGGGCGTTCATATTAAAACAATTGTTTTAATGGAATGGTTAATTCTTCTATCACTACTTGTTTTCTGGATTCCTAGAATTGAAGGTAATAAACTAGAAAGTATGGATTCGGAAAGGTTAAATGGAGATACTTATGGGTAGCTACTCTAACCTACATTATTCTCCTAATGGCTTGGTTTTGTAGTAGTTTTGCTTTAAAAAGTGTTGGACTTGAAGGATTAAGAAGTCTTCAACCACTATTAAAAGAATATAGTTTCCCTAGCTCTCCTTAGCCTATTCTTTACCGGGACCTTTCTTGAAGAAATATTTTACAGGGGATATATGATTGAAAGATTAGCTTTACTAACAGGGAAAAGTTGGTTGGCAGGACTTATATCTTGGGCGGTATTCACTTTTGTACACCTTAAGTTTTTTTGTTTAGGACCAACATTATTATTAGAAGTGGGGATTCTTTCAGTAGGGCTTGTGGTTCTTTACCTTAAGGAGCGAAACATCTGGCCATGTTTTATAGTTCATGGGATGAATGATGCGTTTGGTTTTTTAGTGGCACCCTTAATAACGTAATAGTATTATGGTTTTATGGTTAAAGTATACTGAGATTACAAAAGTCTTATCTTATAGGGTGATTTTTTAAAAACTTAAAATGGCCTCTTGGGATTCTTTATGTTAAAAGTTTTAGTTTTAATCTCAGGTGGGATAGATTCGCCTGTTGCTGCATATTTGGTTGGACGTTTAGGTGTTGAGGTTATTCCAGTATATTTTGATAATTCCCCTTTTTCTAGTATAGAAGCAAAAAGTAGAGCTGTTGAATGTATTAAAAGGCTGAAGGAAGTTTTAGATTTAAAAGAAGCATATATCTTTCCGAATGGCGATAACCTTAAAGAATTTTTTGAGAAGTGTAAAAGAAGGTTTATCTGTGTTTTATGTCGTAGAATGATGCTTAGAGTTGCAGAAAAATTTGCTTTAGAAGTTGGGGCTTCAGCCCTTGTTACTGGTGAAAGTTTGGGTCAGGTTGCAAGCCAAACTCTTCAAAACATCCTTGTTGAGGATAAAGCTGTTAAAATCCCTGTTCTTCGTCCGCTAATAGGTTTAAACAAGGAGGAGTCTGTTAGGATAGCTAGAAAGATAGGAACCTATGAGATTTCAATTAGGAATGTTGTTTCATGTACAGTTAACCCGAAACAACCAGCAACCAAAGCAAAACTTAACCAGATTCTAGAAGAAGAAAAAAAGTTAAACATCCAAAAGCTTATGCTTAACACCGTTTCTAAAAAACAAAAAATTTTTCTTTAATCTAGAAGATTGTTGCTATATTCTTTAGTTGATATCCATCTAAAGCCTGATCGGAGCTACTAATTTTTAGATAAGCAGCGTAAGGATTAAAGTAGGGTTCCCCTTTTCTTGAAAAAACTGTTAAAATTTTTCCCTGATGATTTACTTTTACACCCTCATAGCAGGGTTCATGTCCACGTATAAGTGTTTTAACATTAATTTTTTCCAGAAAACGTCTTGTAACATCTTCACCAAAAACTTTTCCAGCACCTCTTGGTGAAGGATAAACTCCCTCTATATCCTCCTCAGGGTCACTCCACAAAATTTCTTCTAAAAGCCTTTTTGCTGGATGATATTTAGCCGCATAAGCTAAATCTTGAATTGTTTCAGCTTTGCTTGGAATTCCACCGTGAAGAAAAAGATATTTTGACTCTAAGATAGCTGTGTGAGGTAGCTTATCAAAAAACTTTAAAAATTTTTCATAAATCTTTTCCCAATCATCTTTAAACTTTCTTTTTAGATGGTAGGGTAAATCATGTGGGATCGCTAACAGGTCTGCAGGTCCCTCATGGTTTCCTCTTAAAAGAATAACGTTTTCTGGGTAGGTTATTTTTAACCGGAAAATTATATAGTAGACTTCCGGCGAGTAAATTCCTCTATCTCCATAATCACCTAAAAACAAGATTAAAGAATCTTTTTTTGTTTCTACTTCTTCTAAAAACTTTGAATCTTTGAGGATGTAGATTAAGCTTTTAAGATCTCCATGAATATCTCCAACAACCACAATACTGCCTTTGAGTTTAAGGTTAATAAGCCCTTCTTCAACCTCATAATTCCTAAAAACCTTAGCTTTTTTCTCTTCACCTATTTTTAAGCATACATCTTCAATCAAATGAATAAACTCAGGTGGTTGAACTGTTTCAGCTTCTGCCAGCAGCTTCTTTATTTCCAGAACCCTTTTCCTCCATAAAAAGGTGGTTGTTTATCGTTTTTAATGGTTTAGTTAAGATACTTCTAAGATATGAATAATTGATTTATTTTGGTTTTGCCTACTCTAGGATACCATGAGTTTAATGCTGATTGCCAAATATGTTTTACTACTTGCCGTTGCCTTCTTAATGTTATTCTTTAATGTCAAACTTTCAATTAGGTTTATGAAGATAAAAGTTGTTACAAGTAAAGTTTTTCTTAAAGAAAAAGAGTTTCTGAACGTGATTTTAATTTTTACTACGGCCTTATCTTTTCTCTTTATTGCTACATCATCTTTTTGTATAACCATGTTCTTATATACGGAAACAATAAAATTCCTAGGAATGGTTTTCGCTAATCTGGGAGCTTTAACTCTTCTTTATGCGTTTTACAGATTTTACTGGATGGTTAGGTGAACCTATGAAAAGCTTTTTAATTTTTCTAGGGCCTTTAACCTTATGTGTCGCTTTATGGTTCACTTTAACAACATATCTTACAGCTAGAAAAAACCCGAAATGCTCCGTTTCCAGACTCTTCCTAAAAAAAGAGGAAACAGGCAAAGCCTTTTATGCTCTTATAATTGGCTCCTGTTTCTTTGTTGTCAACCAGATTTTTACGCTACTGTACAGTTTAAAACTTTTTAGTTATGAGATGCACTTTTTAATGTCGATTTTTTTAGGCTCGCTTTTTGCTACTTGTTTAGCTTATATGTTCTATAAAATTATACGTGTTTTTAGGTGTTTATGCTAAAAAGTTAAAGCAGCTTCAGCTAAACCCGGTAGGTTCTTGTAGAAAACCGTTGAAAAGACTTATTTAAACCAAGTTTAAAATTTTAGGTTAGCTAATGGTTAGGGAAGAATTAAAATGGCTGTTGAAACCTTTTATCCGCTTCTAGGTCAGCTTGGTTTTGGAGGTATCCTTGGATTTGTTATAGGATATGCTTCTAAAAAACTTCTTAAAATTCTTATGGTGTTTATAGGGTTATTTTTTATGTCTCTACTTTACCTATCTTACATGGGGTTTATCCAGATAAATTATGATAAAATTTCACGTTCAATGGAGAATTTCTTAAAAAGCCTCTTTAGTGGCGGTTTAAGTTTACCTGTCTTTTTATCTGTAAATATACCCTTTATTGGAAGTTTTATTGTGGGGTTTGGTTTAGGGTTTAAAATGGGATAATTTATAGGTGGCTAGTTTAAATCTGGGTTTAAACTATTCATATTTTGAGTTTTTGAGGGTTAAAACTTGTCTTTACAAATTTTGAGTGGTGAGGATTTAAAAAAGCTAAGAAAATCTTACGGGTTAACCCAAAAAGAGGTTGCTAAGAAGGCTGGTGTAAGCCAGTCACTAATAGCCAGAATTGAAGCTGGAAAAGTTGATCCTAGACTTTCAACTGTAAAAAAGATTTTAAACTCGATTCTAAGCACAAAAAAAGAGAAAAATGCTGCAAGTATAATGCATAGCCCAGTTATCTGTGTGGATATAAATGATTCTGTAAGAAAGGCTGTAGATCTTATGGAGACACATGGAATATCTCAACTTCCAGTTCTTGATAAAGAAAGAGTTGTAGGAAGTGTTCAGGAAGGAACAATAATTAGAAGAATTCTTCAAAGTAAAGAGCCTGAAAAAGTTTTTAGTTTAAAGGTTGAAGATGTTATGGAAGAACCTTTTATAACAGTTTCACCAAGCACAAACATAAATGAAATCTTAACTTTACTCACTCATGAAAAACCTGCTGTTTTAGTTGTTGATAAAGGTAAACCTGTAGGAATAATCACAAAAATAGACTTAATAACTTCGATTAGATCCGGGTAGGCTTGTGGAAACCTTAAAAACTAAACCTAAAAAAAGAATTCCTACAGGATGTTTGTGTTTAGATAGACTTCTGCATGGTGGTTTACCATCAAACCAGTTAACAGTTTTTTATGGTGAAGCTGCAACAGGAAAAACAACAATAGCTCTTCAATATTCTGTTAACTGTGCTAGAAACAATTTTCAAGTTATATATCTTGATGGAGATGGTGCTTTTCCTGTTGAAAGATTAAAACAAATAGCTCCAGACTTTGACTTAATAGCCCCCTTAATCCTAGTTTTTACTCCAAAAAACTTTTTTGAGCAGACGGTTTTGGTGGAAAAGCTTGAGCTTTATCTGTCAGGTAATGTAGGACTTATAGTTGTTGACACTATCAATAACCTTTACAGGGTTTCAATAAAAGATTCTGAAACAACTTTTATCTTAAACAAGGAGCTTAATAGACAGCTAGCCTACCTAGCCTACTACACAAAAACATACAATATTCCAGTTCTGGTCACAAGTCAAGTTCACAGTAGCCTAGAAGAAGGTAAGGAGATTGAGCCTGTTGCAACAAGAGCCTTAAACTACTGGGCCTCAAATATTATACGTTTAAGTTTAAACCCGAAACCTGGAGTAAGAACAGCTACCCTAGAAAGGCTAGATAGACGAAGCTTTACAAATGTTTTTTGTCATTTTAAACTTTCTGATAGCGGTGTAGAATAATTTTTATTTCCAGTATATCATAACTATGCTTGAAAACACAATAATTGCTCCAAATATTTGAGGAAACTCTAGTCTCTCCCCAAGAATTATAAAGGCTAGGATAAGAGCTGAAAGAATTTCTGAAGTTGTATATATGCTTGCTTTCCCAGTCTCTACAAGTTTAAGACCAAAAATAAAGAGAGTAAAAGCCAAGCTTGTTGGTATGATGGCTATTAAAAATATTAAAAACAGTGTTTGAGTCTCAAAGAAAAATGGGACTTGATTAAATATTAGGTTAAATGTTGCCAATGTTAAAGCACCAAAACCTAGCGTGTAAATAACTATTGTAGGTTCATCAATATCCTTAAGCATAACCTTACTAATAATCATGTAAACAGCATATGCTAAAGCTGAGGTTAAACCAATAAACATACCTAAACCCGTAAGCCTCAAATAGGTTAGATTATAGCCTTTAACAACAAGAAAACATCCAAAAATCACAAGTATAACAGAAAAAATTTTTCTAATAGTTAGTTTTTCTTTTACAAAAATTTTTGCAAATATAAGCACAAAAACTGGATAAGTATAAAGCAGTATAACTGCAACAGAAGCTGAAATAAGTTTAACAGCATAAAAATAGGCGGATATCCCTCCAGCAACACCAATAATACCGCCAAGCATTAGATAGGGGATCCTTTCAAACTTAACCCTTAAAATAGTTGGATTTAAAACTAAAAAGACAAGAGTTAGGACTAAAAATCCAAGAATTAACCGGTACATAGCAACAACTTCAGGCTGTAAACCGCTCTCCATTAAAATCTTACCCAAAACACCAGCAGAACCCCAGCAAACACCAGCAAGAAAAACTAGAATAAAGCCTAGTTTTCTCTTCTCCAAGAAAAAGACACCTAATCTAATGTTTCTCTTCTAAATAAGAATAGTTATATTCCACCATAACCCTAACATTTAGATTCCGTATAATTTTTCTACTCTCTTAAATTTTATCTAACTACTCTAAACCTTCTTCTTTAAACTCTGATTCCTCTTTTTCTTCCTCTCTTAGTAAGGCAGATTTTTCTACTGATGCTCTTTCCATAACATTTTCTGAAACATAAATTGCAGCTCCAGCTCTCACGGTTAAAGCTATAACATCGCTTGGTCTACATTCAATCTCTTTTTCTTCACCAGATACTTCAAGCACAAGTTTTGCTAAAAATCTGTTTGCTTGAATATCATAAACTTCTCCACGTTTAACTCTAGCGTTTAATTCACCAAGAATGGTCATTAAAAGGTCATGAGTATTCGGGACTGGAAGCTTTATTCCTTGAAGTGCTACTGCTATAGATGAGGCTTCAAATTCTCCAATAACAATTAATAGAACTCTTTCTCTAGGGTCTTCAAGCATTAATGCTGGTGTTGGACCGTAGGGTGTTCCAACTTGAGCTATACCCGAAATTTGAACTTGAACATTTTCTCCCATTTTAAACTCTCTCTTTTGGTTAACTATTGAATTTTGAGGGTTATATACCTTTGGATTCCAAAAACTTATCATAGGTTAAAACATGAATCTATCTCAACGTTGTGGTGTGTTTTATGAAGGGTAAAAAAGGAGTTTTTATGGTTGATATAACAAAAAAACCGGAAGTTTATAGAGAGGCAAAAGCTAAGGGTGTTATTAAACTTAAACCTCAAACCATCAAGCTAATAAAAAGCGGAAAAATAGAGAAGGGAGATCCTCTTGAAACAGCTAAAATAGCTGGTGTTCTAGCTGCAAAAAATACAAGTCAAATTATTCCCTTATGTCATCCTATCCCATTAACTCACATAGATATTAAAACAAGAATTCTAGGGACGGATAGGGTTGAAGTATTTTCAACAGTAAAAACCGAGGCTAAAACGGGTGTTGAAATGGAAGCCCTAACAGCAGCAACAACAGCTCTTTTAACCATATGGGATATGGTTAAACAGTATGAGAAGGATGAGCGGGGACAGTATCCCTCAACAGAGATTTTGTCTATTAAAGTTGAATCAAAAATAAAGCAGTAGATTAACCCAAAACTCTAATTTAGGATGACTGTGCTATAATAGTAAGGTGTGGTAAAAATTGGCTGAAGCAGAATCTTCAATGTTTCTTTTTCTTCCTCTCCTATTATTATGCTGTCTTCTTCCAATGTTAATGAGAGGTGGAATGGGGAGACCAATAGAAATTCCTAGAGAAGTTGATGTTTGGATTATTCCTCAAAGAATAGAGGATGTTTTTAGTGCAATAGTTAGAGAAGTTGAAAATTGGAGAGGGAAAGCTCTTATTGAACCTCAAAAAACACCTCTTCCATTCCTTAAAGGAGGGAAAGAGCCAAGAGGAAGATTCGAAATTTCTCAATCTATCCCTCCTAGACTTCTTAAGGTTACAGATAGACGTGAAGGTGAAATGGTTTTTGAACTTACAGAAATTGAGGGTGGAGGAACATCTGTCAGAGTTTCCTTTTCTCCATACGCAAAACAAAGAATTCAAACGTTTAAGGCTCAGTTTCCAGCAAAAATAATGATTGGATGGCAGGCTTGCCCCTACTGTGGTAAACCTACACTCTCAGACTATAACCTATGTCCATATTGCGGTCAAAAATTAAGAGTAGAGAAAAAAGGAGAATCAAGATGAGAAAGTTTAACTGGGAAATTTTACTTTCCCATAACCACTGGGTAACACTAAAAATTGGGGAAAGAAAACTTAAAGTTTGTGCAAGATGCTTGGGTGTTGTTGTAGGCTTTTTTACTTTTACGCTGACTGTAACATTTTATAGTTTTCCGTTTTTTCAAGAATTATCCTTCCCATACCAGTTTATTATCTGCCTAATTCTGGTTTCACCAGCAATTTTTGATTGGTTAACTCAAAAATGGGGGATTAGGGAAAGCAGTAATCCCATAAGAATTTTTACGGGTTTTTTTGAAGGTTCAAGTGTTGTTTTCTTATATCTGACAAGAATACCTTTTATCCAAAAAATTCTTGTTCTTCTACTTGTTGGAGTATTAACCTTAAACATAGGTTTTGTGGGAGAAAAACTTCTAAAAAGAAAAAGTCTACTCTTAAACTGTCCTTGCAAGTAAAGTTAAGTTTTACTATTTAAAGTAGGGTTCTCTAGACATCACTGTCTTTAGAAAGATTTCATGTAACATTTTTTCTGAGGCATTTCTACGTATGTAGGAGACTATATCTACAAGATTATCATTTTTCATTAAACATGGTTTAAGTTTACCTGATGCTGTAACCCTAAGCCTATTACAATTCATACAAAAACTTGAGTTGTGGAAAGGTCTAACAAGCTCAACTTTAGCTTTCTCATTGTTCTCATTAAGGTAGTAAACTTTCCGGTTATGAAGACTTCGAACTTCAACTTTTTCTGCTTTAAGAGTTAGCTGCTGCTCTACCTTGTCAAGACTAACATAATATTTGTCATAAAGGTTTTTTGCATCACCAAGATTTTCAAGTTCTATAAGCTGAAGAATAATGTCTTTGTTTGAGACAAAGTTTATCATACTCCAAACTTCATCTTCGTTTAAAGATTTAAGAACAACCATGTTTATTTTTACTGGTTTTAAACCAAACCTTAAAGCATAGTTTATCCCGTTAAGAACATCCTTAACACAGTTAAATCCTGTAATTTTCTCGTAGATTTGAGGGTTTAATGAAGCTAGGTTTATGTTTACCCTACTTAAGCCTGCTTCTTTTAAATCTTTAGCAAGTTTAGCTAAAAGTAAGCCATTGGTAGTCATTGAAACCTCTTCAATACCGGAAACACCACTAATTTTTGAAACTATTTCACATATGTCTTTTCTTAATAGAGGTTCACCGCCTGTTAACTTAACTTTTTTAACACCAAAAGAAGCTGCAATCCTAACAATTTTCTCTATTTCTTCAGGTGTCATTTCGTTTTCAGCAGGATCCGTATCCTTTTCGCCTTCTCCATGACAGAATATACATTTTAAGTTACAACTTTTAGTTACAGAGATTCTTAAGCTTGTTATAGGACGTTTAAACCTGTCCCTTAACAATTTTTAGCATCATCCATAAACTCGATATGTTTAGCTAGTAATAACGGTATATGTGTGAACTCTTATATTAAAAAATCGGTTCAAAAATTTAGTTTTGCTTCTGGCTTTGAGGTTTTTCTACCCCAATCTGTGAAAAAATAGCTTCAAGCTGTTTTTTCATCAATCTTGGCTCTTTACTAAGGTTAAAATAGTCAGCAAAAAGGTCTGTTGTTCTTAAAACATAGGATTTTCCAAGTTTCTCTCTTTTTATAAGCCCCATCTCCTCAAGCTTCTCTATATGCTCATAGGCTTGTTGACCTCTAACAATAACAACTTTTGCCTGCGGAACTGGCTGTCTATAAGCAATATATGCAAGAGTTTTTAGGGGGCCTTCTGTTAGTAAAGGTTTAACAGTAAGTCTTCTAACCCTAGACACATATGTGGGCTTTAACTGCATAACAAACCTTCTATCCTCAAGCTCAACAATTTCAATAGCACTATTTCTCCTATTATACTCCTCCATTAAGGATTTTGCTAACTCGTAAACCTTCCTCTTTGAATAAATCTTTGTTATAGAACAGAGAGTTTTAAGCTCAAGAGGATAACCAGCAGCATAAAGTGCAGCCTCAATTAAAGCTTTCTTTTCTTCAAGTATTCTAGCATCTTCTTTAGGCTCTGGTTTTTTAGGTTGTTGTTCGTTGCTGCTCATGGCTTCCAGCTTCCAAGCATAACGCTATATAGATTTCTCCAAACTCTTCTTCCTGAAAAAGCTCAACAAACCCTTTTGAGGCAAGAAAAATTAGAAGTATAAACATTCTTACAATTTCAGTTTTAGGTTTACCTGAAACAATTTTTGAGAATGGAATTAAACCATCAACCCTAATACTTTTAAGCTCCTCAAAAAGCTCCATAATTTTTAACTCAATTTCAGCAAAAAATCTGTCCTGTTCTTGAAAAATATCCGGTGGTGGAGCTTCAATAGGAACAACTTTTACAGGTTTTTGGATTGTCTCAGACTTTAAGACTTCTTCTAAGGCAGTTAAAAGATTTTGGATTGTTGTTGAGGTAAGCTCATACCTAAATGGAAGTTGTAGAGGTGGGGGAACATAATCTTGAATTTGGGGTTGAGGAGGTTTTGGAGGCTCCTCAAGTTTTAGAATACGTTCAGATTGAAGTCTTAAAATTATACTGGATGATAATAATGCTGTTCCTGATGCTGCAAAGTCAATATATCCTCTTTTCTTCATTTCTGTTAGAAAGGAGGATAGAAGATAGGCTATGTTTACATCCCAAGGATATATCTTATGAAGTCTAGCTGAATCAAAAAGAATTTGCCAAGGTGGTTTTAACCAGAAAGGTTTTTCTTCCTTACTCAACTTTGTAGCCTCGCAACAGGTAATGAATAAATATTTGAAACACCGTTTTTTGCGTAAATACCAAAAAGCCTGTCAGCTTTAGCAGCCATAGCCTCCTTAAACGAAATAACTATTATTTGAGAGTTTTTAGATTCTCTTGCTAAAAGCTCAGCTAACCTTTGAGTGTTCACAGGATCTAAATGTGCATCAATTTCATCAAAAATGTAGAATGGTGAGGATTTAGCTAAACTTTGAAGTGCAAAAATATAGCATACTGCAACAACAGATTTTTCTCCTCCGCTTGCAGCTGTAACTGGCATTAAAGGTTTTCCTGGAAACTCGACAATAATGTCAAGGCCGCCTGAAAACGGTTCATCTGGGTTTTGAAGCTGAAGCCATCCTCTTCCTCCGGTTATTGCATTAAAGGTTTCAGAGAATTTTGCGTTAAGCTTTTCTAACGCGTCAAAGAAAGCTTCCTTTTTCTCGTTTTCAACAGTCTCTATAAACTTTAAAATTTCTCTTTTTTCAGCTTCAATCTGATTTATTCTAACAGAAAGCTCCTTATAGTTCTTTTTTTGAGGCTCATAAAGCACTAAAGCATTCATGTTAACCCTTTCAGCTAGACTATCATATTCTCTTTGAAGAGTATTAATCATAGGTTTTATAGTGTTGTATTCCTCCTCATCTACATCTAACAGCTCCTCATAACCCAAAGCTTTAAGCTCTCTAAGCTTATGCTCAAACTCCAACTGGTATCTTAAAAGTTCCTGTTTTAGGTTGTTAACTGAACTACTAAAAGGCTCCATTTCACTATTTAACTTTCTAATTTGCCTGTTAATTTCCTCTATTAAACTAGCAAACCTTTTATGTTCCTCTCTTTTAGCCATCATTTGAGCTGATAACTCTTCCTTCTCCTTTTCTAGTAGCTTAAGCTTCTCTTTTGTCTCCTCCAGCTTTTCTGTTGCAAATCTAAGCTCTCTGTTTCTTCTTCTTAGGTTTTCTCCAATATTCAAAATTTCTCTTCTAACAGTATCTAGGGAAGGTAAAAGGATATTTTCAAGGTTTGAGTTATGCATATCGATTTTTGTTTTAAGTTCATTTAGTTGACGTTGAAGCTCATTTATTTCAGCTTCAAGTTTTGTGTTTTCAGCCTCTAAACCTGTTATGTTTTCAGGTCTAAACTTTCTTCTTAAAGTTGCAGCTTCAACTCTTAAATTATGAAGTTTTTGTAGGATCTCAGTTTTTCTAGCTTCAGCTTCATCTATCCAAGCTTTAGATTTTTCAATTCTATAAGTTAAACTTCTAATTTTTCTGTTAATTTCAACAATGTTTTTATGGATTCTTTCAAGGTTTTGGTTTAAATCTAAAATATCTCTTTCAAAAAACTTTAGATTATCTTCATGAGCTACCCTTTCACTTTCAAGTCTTAAAAGCTCATTAGTTAAACGTTTAAGATCTGATTTTCTATTTTCAAGCAAACGTTCAAAAGAGTTTACGGTTTCACTAATACTTTTAATTGTTGTTTCGCTTGGTAAAATTTCTGAAAGGTCTATTGGTTCCCTATAAAACCCTACTTCTAAACGTAAACCAGGCTGAAAGACTTCTCCTTCAATAGTAACAACCCTAAATCCTCTTTCTGAAGCAGCTAAAGCTGACCTTTCATCAGCAGCAACTAATGTGTCTCCAAGAACAAAGTTTACCGCAGGCTGATATCTAGCTGAACATGTAACAAAAGAGGTTGCAGGTCCAAGAATCCCAGGTAAACCAGGATTCTTTATAGATTTAACGTTTTTAAGGTTTGATAGGGGTAAAAGCTTTACTCTCCCTATCTTAGCTCTTTTTAAGGTTTCTGCACAAGCTCTTACAACATCCATGTTGTCAACAATTAAGGCTTGAAGCCATCCTTCAGCAGCAGCCTCTACAGCCTTCCTATACCCCTGCATAATACGGATTTTTTGTCTAAGTCTTCCATGGATCCCCCTTAAAACCTTAAGACTTGAAAGGTTTTCCAAATGTTCTAAAGCTTTCTCCTCCGAGAGAACAGCATCTGCAAGATCTCTTCTAGAAGCAAACTCTGTTACACTTAATCTTGCTTTTTTAGCTGTTTTTTCAGCATTCTTAATCTCGTTTTCGATTCTTTCTATCTGACTTTTTATTCGGCTAATAGTTTGAACAGTGTTTTCAAAAGCTTTTTGCTCCTTTTCTTTTAGATTGGTTATTTGTTTTAGTCTTGCTGAAAAGTTTTCATAAAGGTTTTTAAAGGCTTCTCTTCTATTTTGAAGGGTGTTTAATTGGTCTTCTAGGATCCCGCAACTTTCTTTTTCAGCTTTAATCTTAACTTCAAGTCTCCCTAACTCTCTTTCAAGCTGTTTAATTTCTTCCTCCATGGAGGAGAGTTTGGCTAAGTTTTCATTTAGAGAACTCTTTATCTCATTAATTTTTCTTAAAATTTCCTTTCTTGCCTTCCTTTTTTCTGAAAGAATTTTTTCTATTTCTTCTTTAGATTTTTCTATTCTTCTTAACTCTCTACGGGTTTCTGCTATTTGTTTTCTTAAAGACTTTAAGGTTTCTATTTTTTCTTTACGCATGTTTTCGTAGGATTTTATGTTTATTGTTGCGGTTGAAATAGTTGTTTTTAACCCTGCAATCCTAGAGTTTAAGTCTCCTATCTCCTTTTGAAGGAGAACAAGCCTATCCCCACCCTTATCCATAACCTTAACAGTATACTCTTGCCACTCCCGCTCTTTTTCAGAGCGTTGAGCTTCAAGCTCCTCTTTTTTAGCTTTATACTCCTCTAGTTTAGCTTCTTTAGCTCTAAGCTCATCCTCAATATCTCTTATTTTTTGTTGAAGTTCTCTTATTTTTATTGAAAGTTCAGCTGCTCTTATCCTATTTAACTCCTTTTTTAGGTAGTTAAACCTTAAAAGGTCATTTCTTTCTTTTTCAAGCTCAATTAAACGTTTTTTTACCTCTTCAAATTTTCCTAAAGCTAATTTTAGGTTTAATTCTGCTTCTCTAAGCTGAACCTGGGCTTCCTCTTTTTTACGGTCATATTCAGCAATACCTATAACACTTTCAACGTTTTTCCTACGGTCCTCAGGACTAAAATCAGCTATCCGCATAGTTGTTCCTTGAGAGATTACGTTCATTCCTCCAATAAGAGACGCATGTCCAAGCAGGTTTATTAGGTCGCTTCTAGAATACCTTTTACCGTTAACCCTATAGATGCTTGTCCCATCAGCTCCAAGATAACGTGTAATTGTTATAACATCCGAGTCTATGGGTATTCTTCTTAAAGAGTTGTCAAGATGAATTGTTACACTAGCGTATTTTGCTTTAGGAATTTCGTTATTTCCATGAAAAATTAAGGATGAAAAATTTGTTGCTCTTAAAGCTCTAACACTTAATTCTCCAAGCACAAAATTAATAGCATCAACAATGTTTGTTTTTCCACTTCCATTTGGACCTACAATAACATTTAATCCTTTATCAAAGGATATTGTTGTCTTTCTTGCAAACGTCTTAAAGCCAACCATCTCAAGTTTTTTAATTGCAACCATTAATCTTCCTCCAGTCTCTACAGTATATTAAACTTAAGGTTTTGACGATACTGTCAAGTAGAAGAATCATTAGTTTTCCCAGAAATCCATGTCTCCTTGAAAATTAGATTGAAGTTAAAAATTAAAAATGTAAGTTACATTCATCTTTAAAAATAGGTTAAGAAAACACCAATATTTTCTATGTTAAGATAAAAAACAAGAAGAAGTTTTAGCATTTATCATGGCAAAATTAGCAAAATTTTTGGTCAAACTTTAAATTTAAAGACAAAAACTGTCTAAGCCTTTTTAGTGAAATTTTAAGGTCCCTAAACGACATAAACATCTAACATTTATCTCATTAATGTAGAAAAAAGAGTGTTAAGAAGATGTGTAGCGTAAGTCTTTCAAAAAAAAGAGTCACTCTTCTAAGAAGAGAAATGAGTAATCTCCAGTTTGACTGTTTTATCTGTAGGCTAAATTCCAATATTCAATATCTCACAGCTAATAGTAAAGTTTCTAATGGAGAATTTGTTATGCTTATTCCTTTAGATTCTCAGCCTATTCTTTTTACCCCTAAGCTTGAGGAGGAACGTGTTAAAGAAGAAGCTAAAAACATTTGGGTTGAGGTTTTAGGTGGGGAGGAGAAAATTGAAGATAAGATTCTCTTAAAAATCTTAGAGCTTAAAGCAAAAAAGGTTTGTTTTGACAGTTTATCCTTTAATCAGTCAAAGATTTTTCATAAAAAGCTTTCAAAAGTAAAGATTGACTGTAAACCTGAAATTTTGCTTAATCTTAGAAAGATTAAGGATTGGGAAGAGTTAAAGGCATTAAAAAAGGCCTGTAGGATTTCTGATAAAGCTATGGAAATAGCCCTAGAATTTTTAAGAGTTGGGGTTAGAGAGTTTGAGATTGCGGCTGAAGCTGAATATGCTATGAGGAAGATGGGTGCTGAAGAGGTAGCATTTAAAACCATAGTGGCTTCGGGGTTTAGGTCTAGCTTTCCTCATGCTGGAAATACTGATAAAAAAGTTAGGGATGGTGAAACAGTTCTAATAGATTTAGGAGCAAAGTTTTTGGGATATAACTCAGATTTAACAAGAACAGTTTTTGTTGGTAAGCCAACTCAAACCCAAATAAAAGTCTATAGGGTTGTTTTAGAAGCTCAAGATAAGGCTTTAAAAAATATTAATGTTGGTATGGTTGGCTGGGAGGCTGACTCCTTAGCAAGAAAAACAATTGAAGAGAAGGGTTATGGCAAGTATTTTATTCATGGTCTTGGGCATGGGATAGGTTTAGAAGTTCATGAACCACCTAGACTTTCAGCTAAAAGCATGGATAAACTGGAAAAAATGAATGTTTTCACAGTTGAACCGGGAATTTATCTCCCAAAAAAGTTTGGTGTAAGAATAGAGGATACTGTTTTGCTTACAGAGGAAGGCTTAAAACCCTTAACCGTATGTAAAAAAGAGTCTTATTAAGGTTAATCTCAACAAAAAATACAGTTTATAAGTGGCTTTAGGGTATAAGAAAAGAAAAGAGCCTTTTGGAATGGTCTGTTATGGCTAAGATAAATCTTGAAAGAATTTTAGATACAACTCTAAGAGAAGGAGAACAGGCTCCTGGAGTATATTTTAAACCTGAAGAAAAATGTGTTATTGCTGAGATGCTTTACAAGGTTCTAGGTAAGAAGGCTTACATAGAGATAGGCCAACCCTATAGCCCTAAATATCGTGAAGGTGTTGAAGCTGTAGTTAGATATTTTAAGGAAAAAGGCTATGAAGATGCTAAACTTTTAGGTCATTGCCGAACCTTAAGAGAGGATGTTAAGGTTGCTTGGGATTGTGGTGTTTGGGGGGTTGTGGTGGTTTTATCCCCCTCAGACCAGCATCTAATCCATAAGCTTAACGGATTATCCTATCAAAAGGCCTTAGAAAGAGTTGTTGACACAGTTAAATATGCAAAAGAGGAGCTTGGTTTTGAGCTTGTTGAATATGCTGCTGAAGATGCTACAAGTACACCGATAGAACGTCTAATAGAGGTTTCAAGAGTTGCTTGGGAAGCAGGGGTTGACGTGGTTAGGATACCAGACACAAAAGGTCAGATGCATCCAGAAAAATTCAAGAAACTAATGGAGACTCTAACAGAAAACGTTAAAGTTCCGTTTGATGTTCACTGTCATAATGACCGTGGACTTGCTGTTGCAAACTCTATAGCTGGATTGGAGGGTGGTGCAACAGGAGTTCATGTTTCAGTTATGGGTTTAGGTGAAAGATGTGGGATTGCTGATATGGCAACCCTACTAGATAACCTTGAAACCTTCTATGGGGTTGAGACAAAGGTTAACTTTAAAGAAATGCCGAAGCTTTACCATTATGTTTCAGCTGTTTCAGGAATTCCTATACCTCCCAATCTCCCTATTCATGGTATGTTTGCTAGAATTCATAAGGCTGGAACTCATCAAAAATCTGTTTTAAGATGCCCAGAAACCTATGAAACTATAAACTGGGAAAAATATGGTTTAAAAAGAGAGTTTGAGTTTGGGGCTATGCAGTCTAAAGAGCTTATAGAGATGTTTTTAGAAGGTCAAAATGTTTCTGAGGATGTTAAAAGAAGGATTGTTGAGCGGATAAGAGATTTCTCTATGGTTAGGGGGAGACCCTTACGTCGAGTAGAAGTTTTAAGAATTATTCATGAGGAGACTGGGATTTCTCCAAGTCTGCTATCCCATGTTGGAGATGAAGAAATTGATGCTCTAATATTTATTAAGGTAAAACCTTCATGTGACGAATTAGACCTAATAAAAAGTATACGTAAAATTTTCATGGAATATGCTGTTCCAGTTAGGATAAGGGATATTGCTGGAAACTGGGATTTTGTTTTGGATGTTAAGGGTGTAAAAAACCCAAAACTGTTAGACCAAATAACAAGAGAAATAAGATTAAAAAGCCGTGATATAATTGAGACAAGCACCTCCATGGTCTTTGACGAGTATAAGTAAAAGGTATTTTTTAGTTTTAGTCCTGTACAGCAACACTTTTATATTGGTTATAAATAGGTTTGTTAGAAACCTTTATTTATCCCCCTTAGGTATTAACCTAATCTTAGGATTTGAGGGCTAAAAAACCCATGGTTAAACCGTTAAAAAGCAACAGCAGCTTCTTCAACTCTTATTGGAGATACGCATTAAATCAAACCACAAAACCTCTAATTTATACTAGCCTTAGAGGTTATAGTCTTTCTTTTCTTAAAACCCCTAAGAGGGGAGAGTTTTTCTATTGTATGTGGTTGTAGTAGGCCTTAGTGCTGTTGGGGAAGCTCTTGCAAAAAAACTTGTAGACAGAGGACATACTGTTGCGGTAATTGATAAAGATGAGGAGAGATGTAAAAGGTTTGCTTCTGAAGTTGATGCTCTTGTAATCCATGGTGATGCTGAAGACAAAGAAAATTTGACTAATGCGGGTGTTGAAAAAGCTCATGCCTTAGTTGCTGCTACAAACGATGACTCTACAAACCTTATGGTTGTTACTATGGCTAAAGATTTTGGGGTTCCAAATCTAGTGGTTATTCTTAGAGACCCAGATCATATTGATGTCTTTAATAAGATGGGTATAAAAACAGTTAACCCGGAAGATATTGTTGCTGAACATGTGTATCAATCTCTATTTGAAATTAAAGATTTTCTTCCTGTTGGTAAATGTGGCTCTGAAGTTTTTAGTGTTCATGCAGATGAAAACTCTGAAATAGTTCATAAAAAGGTTAAGGATATCCGTTTACCAAACGGTTTTAAGATTCTTGCAGTTCTTAGAAAAGACAAAATTAATCTTCCAGACAACAAAGAATTAACAATTGAAGCTGGGGATGATGTGGTGGTTTACACTGATAAACCGGAAAACCTTAAACGTCTAGTAGACATCTTTACAAAAAAGAAGAATAAGAAGTAGTCTTCCTATTTTTATTATAAGTTTTTAAGCTTCAGGTTTTCTTTTTCCAAGTCTTCTAAACTCTTTCCATGTATCTGGGCTAAGCAAAACTAATACAGGGATTATTTCCAGCCGTCCAGCCCACATCCCAAATATTAAAACAATTTTTGGGATTGGTGGTAAACTGCTTGTAATAGGCATAAAACACGGGCCAACATTTCCTTGAGCTGAAAATACAGCTGAAAAAGCACTAAAAGGCTCAAACCCATGAAGTGTTAAAATAAAGCCTGAAACTGCTAAAAGAAAAACGTATATAATAAAGAATCCAGCAACCCTTAAAATCTCATCATCTTCAACAACGTTTTTCCCTAATCTTAAAGGCTTAATAGCTCCTGGTGGAAGAATTGTCCGAAGAAGAGTTGTATGAATAAACTTTGTAAGAATAACTATTCTAATTATTTTAAGCGCTCCAGCTGTTGAACCTATACCTCCACCTATAATCATAAGAATCATTAAAATTGCTTTGGATAGAGGTGGAAAATCTATTATGTTTGCTGTTGTATAACCTGTTGTTGTAAGTATAGATGTAACCTGAAAAATAGAAACCCTAAGAGAATCCAAAAAACTATGAGAGCTCTGAAACGATAAATCATAAGCTATGAGTAGGGAGGAAACAGCCACTATTAGAAGTGCAGTTTTAACTTCTATGCTTTTTATTGCTGCTGAAAATTTTTTTGTAAAGATTCTCATGTGGACCAGAAAGTTTGTTGCTCCTAGAAGCATAAAAACTGTGATGATAGCTTCGGCATAAGGGTTTTTGAAGGATCCAATGCTTAGGTTTCGTGTTGAAAAGCCTCCTGTTGATAGGGTTGTAAAAGCATGGGTTAATGCCTCAAAATAGTTAAATCCAGTTGCCCATAGAAGAAGAGAGCAGAGTAGAGTGTAAAAAAGGTAGATAAGCCATATTCTTCTAACAGTGTCAGCTATTCTTGCAGTTAACCTTTCTTCTCTTGCTTCAGCTCTATAAAGCCTCCAAACGCCAATACCAAGACCGCTATGAGGGATAAAAAGAATGAATAGAAGAATTATACCTACTCCACCAACCCACTGGGTAAAAGCTCTCCAAAAAAGAAGACTGTGGGGGAGGTTTTCAACATCGCTTATCATAGTCATACCTGTGGTTGTAAATCCAGACATAGCCTCAAAATATGAGTCAATCAAAGACATTTTAGCTATGACTATGTAGGGGATAGAACCAATAAACGATACAATTAACCAACCTAAAGCCGAAATAACCATAGCTTCTGTTGGTGTAGCTTCTCTAGGTTTAAACTTCACCCTAACCAGAAACCCTATTATAGAAACAACACTAGCAACCGCCAGAAAAAATATGGCTTCAGAAGTTTCCTTGTAATAGATAGCAACAAGGGAAGGTATAAAGAGCGTTAATCCAGCAACAAAAATTATTCCACAAAGGTATCCTAGTATATTCTTCACATTTTTCACCGTTTAAGCGGTAAAAACATAAACGAACAGCTAGCTACCTTAAACTTAAGGTAGGCCAGTAAACGGTATTTAGATTTAACTAAAAAGTTTTATTTTTCTAAAAAATTTAAGCTTCAATTTTCTTTAACTGTCTTTGATACATCTCCAAAATTTCTTCTTCTGTTGTTGCATCCTCCGGAGCCTTATCATCCCTATATTTTCCAGTAAATCTTGGGAATCTTATAGCTAAACCACTTCCTTCTCTAACAATGTTTTTACATGCCGTATGAATAGGGCTTAAAGTGATTTCAGCACCTATAACCTCTAAAACAACTTTTGGAACAAACCAAACGTCAGCTTCAACCTCAGATTCAACTCTTGGATGTTTATGGGGTATAATAAGATCCTTAAACATTGTTGGTAGCTTACCTAAATCTTCGTCAGTAAATCCTGAACCAAGCTTACAAACAGTTTTAAACACATCGTTTTTCTTATCATAAACAGCCATAAGTAAGGCTCCATAAGTTCCTGCTCTTCTCCCTCTACCATGAAATGCTCCAACAGCAACAAGATCAACAGTGTCTGTTAAAAGAGCCTGATAATCCCTCTTATATTTTATCCATAACCAGCCTCGAGCACCAGCCTTATAAATAGATTCTGGTGAAACTGATTTAATCATTAATCCTTCACAACCAGCCTCAACCGCTTCCTCAAAAAACTTTTCAAGCTCTTTTATGTCGCTTGTAACTATGGCTTTTGCAAGCTTTATTCTATCAGTTTCCTCAATAATCTTTTCAAGTCTACCTCTCCTCTCAAGATATGGTTTAACAGTATAATCTTCTCCGTCAACATAAAGAAGGTCAAACATAAAAAGTGAAACTGGGTAAAGCTTCATAGCCTCTTCAATATCATATTTTCTTCTTCTATGCATCAACTCCTGAAAAGGCATCATCTCTCCTGTATCAAGGTTTATTGCAACACATTCACATTCAACTATAGCTTCTGAAGCCTTAACATGATTTTTAACTAGTTCACATGCGTCGGGGTAGTGGTGAGTTATATTTTCCAGCCTTCTAGAAAAGAGGAGAACCTTATCCCTAATTTTATGAACCTGAAGTCTTTCCCCGTCATACTTATATTCTGCGGCACACTTCCCACCCACTTTTAAAAGAATCTCCTCAACCGATGATAGTCTTTCAGCAAGCATAGGCCTAATAGGTTTTCCAACAGAAATTTTAAAGTTTTTAACACCCTCTAAGCCTTTTTCAGCAACAGCTTTTGCAACCATCCCAAGATCTGAGGTTAGATTGTAGGCTCTTTCAAGCTCAGGTCTAAAATCTTTTGAACCACAAAAAGCTTCAGCAAGTCCATCTAAAATTGTCATGTCAGCTACACCCAACCTTAACTTACCAGTCACAGTTCTTACAATATACTTAGCTTCAGCTGGACTTGCATCAGATAATAAGCTTGAAAGAAGCCTAATCTTTAGGTCTTGGGAACCCTCACCAGTGGCTTTAGCAATTTTGTCTAAGGTCTCATAAACTCTTTTTACGGTTAAAGGTTCACGGAAAAGTGTAACCTGAGATTTTTTACCAATAAATATAGATGCAACCTCCCCAATATCTCCAACCTTTTTTAGTTCTTCAGCAACAGCCTTTTCAGTTGCACCTGAAGCTAAGGCTATTGCTCTTATAGCTAATTTTTCTGCTATTCCAAGCTCAATCCCATAATAGTCCGGGTAAAGTTTTCCTTGGGTTAAATAGACAACCTTATCTATTATTTCTGGTGGAGTGTTTTTAAAGAGTTTTCTTAGATAATCCGTTATTTCAAGTCTTTTTGTTGTTGAACTGATTTCCTCATAAATTTCAACTATTGATGAATAGTTCAAGGTTTATCCTAAACCTTAAATGTGTAACCTACCAAATAAACCTTAAAATCTTTCCATATGAACAACCTGTTTAAGGCTTCTTCTAGGTGTTTTTGCTGGTTTTGAAGCCGGATAGCCGATGGGAATAAGAGCAACAGGCCTATATTTTTGAGGTATCCCTAAAATTTTTCTTACAGCCTCCTCGTAGAAGGCTCCAACCCAACATGTTCCAAGTCCAAGAGCATATGCAGCCAAAAGCATGTTTTGAATCGCGGCTCCACTATCCTGTAGACAGTATAGGGTTTTACCTCTTTCTCCATAAGCCCAACCAGCCTTCTCAAGATCTAC
>Ga0180301_10000444_pt1 | contig 31909 bp, 34 predicted proteins | sample GuaBasSediGuay16_FD_121797 | JGI IMG/M metagenome (GOLD analysis project Ga0180301, IMG submission 121797) | Subseafloor sediment microbial communities from Guaymas Basin, Gulf of California, Mexico - Guay16, Core 4569-2, 12-15 cm | ecosystem: Environmental > Aquatic > Marine > Hydrothermal... | reverse complement strand
TTATAAAGAGGACTCTACTAAGAGTGTTTGCCACAGTTCCCGTCAGCAGCTTTTTAACTCCACGCGCAACTGAAGGTGCAAGAACTATCAGGAAAACCCTTTCCCCATATGGACTGATCCAGAAGGGCGCTTCCTCAGTTACTAGAGTCTCAACGACTTTCCGCCTATAGAATCTCGATCTGACAAAGTCTCTACTGAAGACCCCATACAGAGTCTCATCTTCAAGTTTTAAGTCTAGGATTTCCGTGACTAGATTTATTGTCTCTCCGAATTCCGTCTCATAGGGTTCTTCCTCATGGAAATCCTTAAGTTTCTGTATTATGAAGCCCATGTCAACCTTCTCTTTTATCTCGAAGATCTTAGCTGGAAGAACCAACCTTTACACCTAAAACTCAAATATGTAAAAGATAATTTAAAGGTAACACCAATCATGTTTTGGGTTATTTTCCATGCGGGGATCAAATGATATGGAGACATGCACATTTAATGAGGCGAAGAGGCTTGTGAGACAGTTAGTGGCTGAAAAGGGGTTTCCGGATGACGAGTCAGCATTAGGTCAGAAACTTTTGTGGGCGTTTGTCGAGTTGGGTGAGGCGGCTGACGCTTATAAGAAAGGGAAGGATTGGGATACGATAAGTGAGGAGCTGATAGATGCCATCTTCTATATACTCGACTTTATAGGGCTTGTTGAGAAGACTCAGGGAGTAAAGATCGATGTTGACCGCTTATTTCTTGAGAAGTGGAGGAAGAATATGAGTCGGCCGAGGCAGTATGGACAGAAAAGGGAGATACATTGATAAATGAGACTCTTCTCTGTTAGTCTTCAGCCTCGGCGAGCTCAAGAACCTTAAGGAGATTCTCTACGTCACTTCTCCTCTCATCTATCGGAGTCTCCAATATTAATGGTAGGCGGCCTAGTCTGCTCTTTAAAATAGCCCTGAATCCATCCTCGCCTATATTTCCAAGACCTATATGCTCATGGCGGTCTATATGGGAGCCTAAGCCTCCGCGTGAATCATTTAAATGAACGAGTTTAAGCCTCTCGAATCCTATTATCCCATCAAGTCTATGGATAGTCTCTTCAACGGCCCTTCTAGTTCTTAAGTCGTACCCGGCTGCGTATGCATGGGCTGTATCGAAGCATACCCCAACGAGATCCGGAGATTTTAAGTTGTCAATTATATATTTGATCTCCTCGAATGTGCTTCCAATGCTATTTTTCATCCCCGCAGTATTCTCTAGGAGAAGCATGACCTCAGAGTTCGTGGAATCGTATGCCTCATTTATCGCCTGAATAATCCTTTTTAGGCCTTTCTCCCTGCCAGCTCCCAAGTGGCTTCCAAGATGAGTGACTAGATATGGAATCTTCAGGATTCTACATCTCTCCAGTTCAGTCTTCAATGTCTTTTTCGAGAGCATGTAAATCTTCGGCCTTGGAGATGCAAGATTGACGAGATAAGGCATGTGCGCAAAGATCGGCTGCATATCATACTTCTCAACCTTCTCTGTGAAATCCCTTATCTCATCGGGCTTTAATTCCTCAACCTTCCAGGATCTCGGATTTCTAGTGAAGATCTGAAACGTGTTACATCCGATCTCAACTGCTCTATCAACGGCCTCATCTATCCTTCCGATGATAGAAACGTGGAATCCAATCTTTAACTCGGCCATAAAATGAGATTATGCCCCCTCATCCTTAAGCATTATTCTCCAAGAGACTTAATAGTGAAGCTTTGAAATTATTATTTGGCCTTTCGGAGATGATTCAATTGGGCAATGTAGAGTTTGGCTTAAGAATTCCGAGCTTCCCAGTTGATGGAAGTGAAGGAAAGGAGTTCATAAAGCAGATAGTCAGGTTTGTCAGCGACCTAGAGGAGAACTTCAGCTCAGCATGGGTATGTGATCACTTTTATCCATGGGCGGACTTCGTGCAGAAGACTACACCGACAATTGAGGGATTCACGGCGATCAGTTATCTCTTGGCGATCTTCAGGAGATTAAAGTTTGGAAATATAGTTCTCTGCAATTCATATAGAAACCCGGCTCTACTAGCAAAGATGGGCGCGACTCTTCAGCTACTCAGCGGAGGCAGATTCATATTAGGAATAGGCGCCGGATGGAAGAGAGATGAATACATATCGTATGGATATGAGTTTCCATCTGCGAAGATTAGAATTCAACAGTTAGAAGAGGCAATTCAGATAATTAGAAAGATGTGGAATGAGGGTAAAGCGACATTTAAGGGCAGATACTACAGGGTTGAGGATGCAATATGCTTTCCTAAACCCGAGCCGGTTCCGCCGATAATGATCGGCGGAGGAGGAGAAAAACTAATGTTAAGGATCGTCGCCAAATACGCTGACTGGTGGAACCTACCGAACGTCTCCATAGAGACGTTTCGACGAAAACTTGAGATTCTAGAGAAGCATTGCGAGAGAGTAAATAGAAGACCAGAGGAGATAAAGAAGACCCTAGCGAATATCGTTGCGATATCTAAGTCCATGGGTGAGGCTAAGAGAATCCTGTCTAAAAGCCCATTTAGCAAGATCGGAAACCCAGAAGATTTCATCGTTGGAGATGTAGATGCCGTTACGGATAAAATCTCTAGGTATGTGGATTTAGGCATCGAGCACTTCATACTTAGATTCTTAGACTTTCCGCGGACTGAGGGGGCGAGATTATTCGCTGAAAAGATTATCCCAAACTTCACGTAGACTTGCTTCTATGGTAATCCTCGATTATCTTCTCCTTTATCTTCGAGGAGCTGATCATTCCCTTACCCTCAAACTTGCTTACCCTAACAATTTTGATGTTCAGGTTTCTCTCCGCTATGAGCCTCCTCAATTCCCCCTCGATCCTATCCTCATCGTAGCCGAGAGCGATAATGTCAGGCTTAACTTCCTCTATAATCCTCAGCATATCCATATCCTCATAGCCCAGAATAGCCTCATCAACGACCTTCAAGGACTCCACAAGCGCCCTACGCTCATCCTCAGGTATCACTGGCTTGTGACCCTTAAACTTCTCTATAGTCTTATCTCTAGCAATCACCACCACAAGCTTCGCATTCTCACCTCCAGCCTTTTTGGCATTAGTTAAGTAATGGACATGGCCGTAATGGAGGAGATCGAATGCTCCCGACGCTAGGACTACACGTTTCTTCTCTTCCTTACTCATGTGATCATCCCCACTTAAACTTTACAAGCCCGAGCATTCTAAGGGCATCCAGCAGCCCCTCGGAGTATGCAATTGAGGCGAGACTCGTCTCGAAATGCCCCCTACCCAAGTAATACTTTGCATCCTCAAAATATCTCTTAGCCTCATCTATAACCTCATCTACCCTTCTTGTATCCAGAGATGCACATCCAATGATCTCTACGTCTTCGAGAGCCTTACTCATCTTTTTGATGTATCTCTCAGCCATCTCCTTTACGGTCATTTGATCATCTCCCTAACCCATTTAGGCGCATCGGCAAGAACGCTTAGAGCTTCAGCCTCCATGAAGTGGAGATTTTCAGATGGAATTATAAGCGTATGAGGTGGATCTCCAAAATTGAAGCCTAATAATTCCCTTATGCTCCCGGCTTTAACAATTCCATCTTTAGCTCCAGCCCTAGATATGCCGACTGCAAGACTCTCTAAACCGAGAATTCCCCCTCCAATATCATCCTCAAGAGACAGGAGTATCTTTAATGCCTCCCTGATCCTCATGTATCTTCCACCCTCAACATCTAAATCCAAGAAGCATAAAGTATGGAGGTCTCTCCTCTTATTTTCGGCTATGACATCATATGGGGTTCTTGAGACCCTACCATTCACTGGGAAAGGTATCGTCACGCTCTTTCCAAACCTGTAATTTTGCAGTCCAGAGAGCCCCATTGCAGCCGAGACTATAGAAGCGGAATGAACGATCCTAGTCTTTATACCACGCTTTTCAGCCCTAATCCTCAAGTCTATATGCGTAGTGGCGATTAATGGATCGCCCGGAACCAAGAGAACAGCCCTTCCATTCTCAGCCGCCCTCAAAATAGACTCGCCGCACTCATCCTCAAGATCGCGCCTCCGCAATACTATAATTCTCTTCCCAACAATCTTTTCCAACCTACGAAGCGAGAGGCCCGCTAAGAGGCCTGTGTAAAACTCAGCGAAGATTACATCCGCATTCTTAGCCTCCTCAACACCGCGGAGGGAGACATCATTCTCATCGAACAATCCCAATCCGACAAAGATGAGCTCACCCAAGCCTTCATGCCCCCAACTAAGCATACCCGCATGATATCAATATAGCCTAAAAAAGAAAAAGTTATTAGATAAATTGTAGGTAACCTATTTCAGCGGAGGCGGGCCCGTAGCTTAGCAAGGTAGAGCGGCGGACTCGTAAGAAAGACGAGGCTGAGGCTCTTAACATCCGAATGGGAGAAACCCGTAAAGGTCATGATCTACGCATGATCTCGGGAAGGTCGAGGGTTCAATTCCCTCCGGGCCCGCCACATCACCTAACCTTAAAGATTAATTCAGTAAGCCTTTTTTATCTGGCGATATGTGGATTTATCGAGGTGTGCGATCTTGAAGATTATTGTGACCGGCGGATGCGGCTTCATCGGGAGTAATCTAGTCGAGAGGCTTGTTAAGGATGGATACTCGGTCGTCGTCTTTGATAATCTGCATACTGGAAGCCTGAGGAACATCGAGGGCTTAGATGTCGAATTCTATAATGAGCCGTATAGTAAGATGGTGGAGATCATTCCAGAGGCTGAGGTAATCTTCCATTTGGGGATTCCATCCTCAAGTCCAATGTATAAGGAGAACCCCAGACTCGTCGGGGATGCTATTAACGATGCCATAGAGATATTTGAGTCTGCAAAGAAATATGGTTGTAAGGTTGTCTATGCAAGTAGCAGCAGCATCTATAATGGGAATAATGTTCCATTTAGGGAGGATATGCCCATCTACGTAACCGATTATTATACGGAGTGCAGATACGCTATTGAGAGGCTCGCCAAGCTATATAATATTCTCCACGGCGTTAAGAGCGTCGGATTGAGATTCTTTAGCATATACGGCCCAAAAGAGAAGTTTAAGGGTAAATATGCGAATATAATCTCGCAGTTTCTCTGGGCTATGCTCAGAGATGAGCCGCCAGTAATCTTCGGCGATGGAACTCAGACGAGGGATTTCACGCATGTCTATGACGTAGTCGATGCCCTATTACTTGCATGGAAGAAGGATTTTGAATGTGAGATCTTCAATGTCGGAACAGGCGTGGCTCATAGCTTTAATGAGATCGTTGAGATCCTCAACAGAATTTTAGGGAAGAATATACAGCCGATATACAAGCCAAATCCAATAAAGAATTACGTTTATCATACTTTGGCTGACACCACAAAGGCTGAGAAGCTCCTCGGATTTAAGGCTAAGATCCCCCTTGAGGAGGGGATACGATCCCTCATCAAGGAGGCAGAATCATGATTCTTATGCCGCTATCTGAATGATTATGCATATTATTATGAAAGCTACTGCTATGATCGCCACGATTTGAGGTGGAACCCGAATTCCCGGAGTGTCTTCCTCAAAGAATCTGAGCAATCCAGCTCCGGCAGCCGGCATTGGAGCTCTCCGCTCTCTCTTTTTCCGTCTCCTACTGCTCATTTACCATCAACCATTATGATCGATGTTCTCTTGTCACTATTAAATGTGACGCATGACAGGAGTCTTTTTATTAACCTCCTAAGAGAATAATAATTATGCACAAGAAGAAGCATGTCAGGTATATCTTCATAACTGGCGGGGTCATTTCTGGATTAGGTAAGGGTATAGTAACCTCCTCAATCGGTAAGATGCTTCAGTTTCGGGGATTTAAGGTAACGGCATGCAAGATCGATCCATACATAAATTATGATGCTGGAACCCTCAGGCCTACGGAGCATGGAGAGGTTTGGGTAACGGAGGATGGAGGCGAGATAGATCAGGACCTAGGGCATTATGAGCGGTTTCTCGACATAAACATACCGAAGAGCCATAACATAACGACCGGGCAGGTATTCTATGAGGTTATTAAGAGGGAGAGGGAGGGTAAGTATTTAGGTCAGACTGTTCAGCCAATACCGCATGTAACTGATGAGATTAAGAGACGGATCAGAAAGATCGCTGAAGAATCCAAAGCCGACTTTGTTCTAATAGAGATAGGCGGAACCGTTGGAGACTACGAGAATGTCCTATTCTTGGAGGCCGCGAGACAGATGAAGCTCGAGAATGAGGATGTGCTCTACATTCATGTAGCCTACCTACCGATTCCAAAGAGCCTGGGGGAAATGAAGACTAAGGCTGTTCAACACTCAGTTCGCGAGCTGGGAAGATTCGGCATTCAGCCTGACTTCATAGTTGGAAGAGCCGAGAAGCCGCTTGACGATGTTAGAAAGAAGAAGATTGCGCTTTTCTGCAATGTGGATGAGGAGGACGTCATATCTGATCCGGAAGTAGACAACATCTATAAGCTTCCCTTAATCTTTGAGGAGGAGAGATTCGGCGATAAGATCCTCTCAAAATTCGGATTGCAGCCCATAAAGCCTAGAAATGAGGAGTGGAAGAGATTTATTGAGAGGGTTGAAAGTCTAAGCGAGACCGTTAAGATAGGAATAGTTGGAAAATACTTTGATATAGGGAAGTTTAAGCTTCCAGATGCTTACATCTCGGTTATTGAGGCAGTGAAGCATGCATCATGGCACAACAATAGAAAACCCATCATTAAATGGATCGACTCGAAGATATTCGAGAAAGATAGGGAAAGGCTCTCTATGCTGGACGGGATCGACGGGATAATAGTTCCAGGGGGATTTGGGAAGACGGGGATCGAGGGTAAGATAATGGCGATACAGTATGCAAGGGAAAGGGGCATCCCATTCTTGGGTTTATGCCTCGGCCTACAGTTGGCCGTCGTCGAATTTGCAAGGAACGTCTGCGGCTTGAAGAATGCGCACTCTACGGAATTCGATCCGAACACCCCGCATCCCGTGATTGACCTTCTACCCGAACAGAAGGAGATACTTAAGAGGTCAAGGTATGGGGCGACTATGAGGCTTGGAGGACAGACCGTTAAGATCAAGCCTGGAACTCTCGCCTACAACCTTTATGGACGAACAGAAGTCATCGAGAGATTTAGGCATAGATATGAAATAAACCCGAGATACGTTGAGATTTTAGAGTCTAAGGGATTCGTTTTCTCCGGGATGACCCCAGATAATAGGATAATGCAGATAGGTGAGATCCCGGAGCATCCATTCTTTATTGGAAGCCAGTTTCATCCCGAGTTTACATCAAGAGTTCTTAAGCCTAATCCGCTATTCGATGGATTCATAAGGGCTAGCATAAGGAGACGGGCTGAAATGGAATCCGCATCCTAACATAAGCGAAACTTTTTTCTAAGAAAAACCAGTTAAACTATTGGAGCTTAGCCTTAAGAGGGATGGTAGACTTGAGGATTGGAGTCCTTACTGGAGGCGGGGATGCTCCTGGACTAAACTCGGCGATAAGAGCAGTGGTGAGAAAAGCTGAGAAATACGGCTATGAGATCATCGGCATCAGGAGGGGATGGGCTGGACTCCTAGAGATGGACACGGTAAAACTCGAGTATGAAAATATAAGGGACATCATTCACCGCGGTGGAACCATAATCAAGACTTCAAGAACCAATCCTAAGAAGTCTCCGAACGGCGTAGAAAGGGCTTGCCAGAACTTTAAGAAGCTAGGCTTAGACGCACTCATAGCAATAGGCGGAGATGATACTTTAAGCGTCGCAGCTGCCCTAAGCGAGGCTGGACTGAACGTGGTGGGAATTCCGAAGACGATCGATCATGACGTGCCGGAGACCGAATTTACAATAGGATTTGACACAGCAGTGAATATGGCTATGCGATTAATTGAGAACCTACAGGATACAGCGGAGTCTCATGAGCGTGTGTTCGTAGTCGAAATCATGGGTAGACATTCAGGGTGGATCGCACTATACTCGGGGTTAGCGGCTGGAGCAGATCTGATATTAATACCGGAAGAGCCCTTCAGCATAAAGGATGTCGTGGACTTCGTGAAGAGAAAGATCGATAAGGGACAGAAGTCTATAGTCATAGTTGTGGCTGAAGGAGCCCTTATAAAGGATTATAAGGGGCCGATAACGAAGGATACGAGCGTCGATGAATTCGGGCATGTCCGTCTCGGAGGAATAGGAGAGTTCCTGGCTAAGGAGATAAATAAGGCCTTAAACGTGGAGACCAGATCATGCGCTCCTGCACATACGATTAGAGGCGGGCCTCCAACCGCTCTGGATCGCGTCATATCAACTAGGCTGGGCTTAGCGGCGGTAGACCTAATCAGGGAGGGCAAGTTTGGATACATGGTCGCCTTGAAGGCTGGGAAGATAGTTCCAGTTCCCCTATCCGAGGTCGTTGGAAAGACAAAAATGGTAGATAAGGAACTCTACGAGGAAGCCAAGGTCTTCTTTGACTAACCCTACAATCTGACACTTATATTTTGCGATCTTAGAAACTTCTCTAATTCATTCTTGTATGGAAGGGCTGTTATTGCCCCACGCTTAGTTACAACCAAGGCTCCAACAGCATTAGCCACTAAAAGGCATGTATGCAAATCCCATTCTTTCACTAGTCCGACTAGAAGACCTGCATTCCAGCCGTCTCCAGCCCCAGTCGTATCGATTGCTTGAACCTTGAAGGCGGGGAGCTTCTCCTTCTCTCCCTTCCTTTTCTGTAGTAGTGCCCCCTCAGCTCCCAGCTTTATCCCAACGATCTCAATTCCATACTTAAAGGCTTTTTCTGCAGCCCTCTCCGGATCTGAGGTTCCAAATATGAATTCAGCCTCTTCACGGGAGAAGGTGGCTATGTCGGCCATTCTAAGAACCTTCCCGTAGATCCTCTTGATCGTTCTAGGCGAACTCCAAACATCCAGCCTCAAAGTTGGATCGAAAGATACCCTTACGTCTGATGACCTCGCAATATCGATCGCCGTGAAGATCGCCTTTCTCGAAGGATTCTGAGATAACGAGAATCCCGAGACATGCACTATCTTCGCATCTGATATATAATTGGGGTCTATGTCCTCAATGGTTAATGAGCTATCGGCTGTCCCGGCAACCCATGGTTTCCGATAGAAAATGAATGTTCTCTCTCCGGTTTCAGGCTCATTCGCAACGAAGGTTATAGTTGTCCTCATGCCCCTCTTAATCTTTACATGGGACGTATCAACCCCGTTCCTCTCGAATTCCCGTATCAGAAACTCCCCAAATGGATCCTCACCTACAGCTGTTAATGCCCCTGACTTACATCCAAGCCTTGACACTCCAATAATCGTATTCATGGGGGCTCCTCCAAAACACTTCTGGAATGCCGGAACCTCAATGTATGATCCAGGCTCCGTCCCAACGAAATCTATTAGAACCTCCCCTACCCCGATGACGTCTAGGGGCATCCTGAACTGTCCCCCTCAATCCTCCTTCTTATGCAATCTACTAATACCATTCATGTAGGGCCTTAAAACTTCTGGGATGATTACTGATCCATCCTTCTGCTGATACTGCTCAAGTATGGCAATCATAGTTCTACTCGTAGCGAGGGCAGTGCTGTTCAATGTATGCACATAGCCCTTCGGTGGCTTCCCAACAGCCTCGCGATACTTTATGCCCAATCTACGAGCTTGATAATCCGTGCAGTTCGAGTTTGACCCTGCCTCTCTGAATTTGCCGTCGGCCATCCAGACCTCAGTATCGTATTTCTTAGCTGCGACTGTACCTATATCTCCAGTGCAGACATTCACAACCCTATAGTGCAAGCCTAGTTTCTGATAGAGCTCCTCACAATTCCGCTGGAGCTCCTCATGTATCTCCCATGACTGCTCTGGAAGACAGAATACGAACTGTTCAATCTTGTTAAATTGATGCATTCTAAAGAAGCCCTTTGTGTATTTTCCGTGAGTTCCGATCTCCTTTCTGAAGTTCGTGCTTATCCCAACGAATTTTAATGGAAGATCATCCTTCAATAGGGTTTCATTCATGAACATAGCCGCTATTGGATGTTCGCTCGTAGCTATCAAGTAGTGATCTTCACCCTCGATCTTATACATTACATCCTCGAAGTCTGAGAGGTCCGTTACTCCCTCATAGGGCTTCCTCCGCATCATATAGGGCGGCTCGATGAGCGTATATCCCTTCTTCATTAGATGATCTATCGCAAACCTCTGAATTGCAAGATCAAGCAGTACAAGCTCATCCTTTATGTAGTAGAAGCCCGTTCCTGATACCTTATTTGCTCTCTCCTCATCGACCAGCCCTAAATCCAAGGCTATCTCAAGGTGATTTTTAGGTTTAAAATCGAATTTCGGAGGGGATCCCCACCTTCTGATCTCTACATTATCGTTCTCATCGACGCCATATGGAACGGATTCATGGAGCAGATTTGGAATCCTCATCAGAACGTCCCTTGAACGCCGCCTATACTCTTCAGCTCTACTGCTTAACTGATGAACCTTCTTCTGTATCTCAGCGGCCTCCCGAAGTAAATCCGTTACATCTAATCCCCGCTTCTTCCTCATGGCTATTTTAACGGTGAGCTCGTTTCGCATCCTCCTATACTCGTTTGCCTTTGTCTGCAGAGATCTCCAAGACTTATCTAACTCTATGAATCTATCCAGTAACTCCAGATACTCCGGTTTATTTCTTCTCTTCAGGTTCTCTCTGACGAACTCCGGGTTCTTCCTGATCAAGTTTACATCGATCATCCTTGATGCTCCCGAATTCTAAAAATAATTCACGGATTCAAATAAATAGTTTAATTCTTCGATCTTGCCACTAAACCTTTTAATATCAGTGCTCTGTCAATTATTTGAGTTACAGCGGGGTAAGCGCCGTGTCAAGAAGAGGAAGGGTCAGAGACAAGTGGAGAAATAAAAAGTGGTTCACCGTAATTGCGCCCGAATACTTCGGCGGAACCGAGATCGGATCTGTTGTCGCCGACGATCCGGAGAAGCTCATCGGCCGAACCGTCGAATCCACATTGTATGATATAACTGAGGATTTTGCCCATCAATACTTGGAGATGTATTTTCAGATTTATCGTGTAGAGGGTAGGAGGGCCTTTACTACATTTAAGGGACATGAGTATGCAAGGGATTATTTGAGAAGCCTCGTGAGGAGAAGAACTACTAGGATAGATTGTATAACGAATGTTACGACGAAGGATGGTTATACTCTTCGAGTCTCAGCAGTTGCATTTACGCTCGTTAGAGTTAAGACCTCACAGGAAAGGGGAGTGCGCGCTGTAATGAAGAAGATACTCGAGGAGAAAGCTTCAACGCTATCCTTTAAGGAGTTCGTTCAGGAGGCAGTGCTGGGGAAGATAGCATCTGACATTTACAATGAGGCTAAGAAGATCGTGCCCTTACGTCACGTTGGTGTTAGAAAGTCTAAGGTTATATCGAGACCTCAGGTTGAGACTGAAGAGGAGCAGGAGGAGGCCAAGGGGGAAGAAGAGCAGGTTAAGGCTGAAAAATGATTAGAGATGGTGATTCCGGAAAACCTTAATGATACTCGATCTTTGAGGAAGAGAGTTGCGCGTGAGGCTGCTTTCTTAATTTATACATCTCAGGAGAAGGAGTATAAGCAGGCGAAGAGAAAAGCCGCTGAGATCTTAGGCGCTCGAATTCTACCCTCGAATAGGGAAGTAGCTGATGAGCTAGATGAGATCGCCGATGAGATCGAGGGGGAAGCGAGACTTAAACGCCTACTTAGAATGCGCAAGGAGGCTCTTGAGATCATGCAGTGCCTGGAGGATTATAGTCCGAGACTTATAGGAAGCGTCTGGAGGGGAACAGCCCATAAAAACAGTGACATCGACATAACCGTTTTTTCGCATGATCCAAAAGATGTTCTGAAAAGAATCACCGAGAGAAACTTTAAGATAATTAAAGTTGAGGAGGATATCATCGCTGAGGGGGAAGATAAGAGAGCGACGTTTCATATCCACATCATTCTTCCATCCGGTGATGAGGCTGAGATTGTTGTGAGAGACCCGAAGGATAGGATGAGAGATGAGATATGCGAGATATATGGCGACGTGATTAGAGGCTTAAGCCTAAATGAGCTTAGGAAGATTCTTGAGAGCGACCCATATAGAAGATTCGTTCCGAAGTAGGCCTTAGCATTTTAGGTGATATTTGCATATTATTAGTGGAGCGGAAATGAGCGTAGTTCCTGAAATAAACGTCATAAAGAAGGATTGGAGAAAGGTTGATCTTAAAGTTGCATTATGCTATCCGAATGTTTATAGGGCTGGAATGTCGGGGTTAACGGTTAAACTATTATATGCCCTCATAAATGCGCGTGAAGATATTGCATGTGAGAGATTCTTCATTCCCACAGGCAGGGAGAGCCTGAGAAGTTTAGAGTCTAATCAGCCTTTAAGGAAATTTGATGTAGTCGCATTTACCCTTCAGTATGAGGAGGACTACCCAAACGTCATTAGGATGCTCATTGAATCGGGGATTCCACCTCGAAGGAATGACCGCCGTGAGGATGATCCATTAATAATTGCCGGAGGGCCATGTGCAACCGGGAACCCGGAGCCACTAGCCGACTATATTGATCTCTTCGTTATAGGCGAGGCCGAACCAGTCATTTATAGTATCCTTGACGAGATTAAATCATTTGGATGCTGTAGGAGTCGAGTCGAGGAGCTCGCTGATATTAGGGGAGTTTACCTGCCAGACGTGTCTGAACGTGCCGAGAGAGTTTGGATTAGAAATCTTGATGAGGCATTACATCCATTAGCTCAGCAGATACCGCTCGTTGATGATGACAGTCCATACATGCCCATCTTCGGGAAGACCTTCACCCTTGAGGTTGTGAGAGGCTGTGATCGAGGCTGCCGTTTCTGTCTGATCGGTCATACATGCCGTCCTAAACGCGATAGAAGCCTTGAAAAGCTCAAGTCGATAATTGATGAGGGCTTGGAGTATACGCCTGTAAATAAGGTTACGCTTATAGGTGCAAGCCTATTCGCCTATAAGCACTTGGAGGATCTCTGCGAGTATATAGTGTCACGTGGATTGGAGCTTTCAGTCTCATCTCTCAGTCCGGAGAGCATCACAGATAGATTGGCTGAGCTCATAAGGCTGGGCGGTCAGAGAACAGTCTCGATAGCTCCAGACGCGGCTAATGCTGAGATGTGGAGGGTTATAGGGAAGGGTATGAGTGAGGAATCCATATTGCATGCGGCGGAGACCCTTCTGGAACATGGAATAAAACAGTTGAAGATGTATTTTCTGGTAGGCTTGCCCGGAGAGACCATGGAAGACATCATCTCCATAGCTAGATTATCAAGGAGAATAGCGGATTTAGGATATGGATTGAGATCCATACATCTCAGCATAAATCCCCTGATTCCAAAGCCGCATACTCCATTCGAGAGGCTTGGACTATCACCAATATCGCATCTTAGGGAATGCTTGAGGATTATTAGGAGAGAACTTAGAGGCGACGGAAGATTCACCATAAGTATGCTCGATCCACGTCACGCTCAGATCCAAGCGTTGCTCAGTCTTGGAGATCGAAGAGTTGGATCGGCAATCGAGCTCGCAGCGAAATACGGTGGGGGACTTGGAGCCTGGCGTAGAGCCATTAGGGAATGCAAAATTGACCTAGAGGAGTATATTGAAGGAAGAAGAGATGGACCTCTTCCATGGAACAAAATTAAAATTAGCCCATAAATGTTACCGTGGAATCTGATTTGGAAGGGAACTAAAAAATACGGGAGATTAGAGGCTCATTATGAACAGCAGACATTCAACGAGCTCTTTGTATCTATTCCTTATCGTTACTTCGGTGACCTTTGCGATCTCAGCGATCTCCCTCTGCGTCCTCCTCTCCCCAACGAGAACTGAGGCTATATAGCTTGCCGCGGCGGCAATACCCGTTGGCCCCCTCCCAGATGTGAGTTTAAGCCTTCGAGCAGTTGAGAGAATATTATTTGCGATCTCTTCGACCTTACCCTGCATTGTAAGTTGATTTGAGAATTTCGAGACATACTGGTTCGCCTCGACTGGCGGAATGAAATATCCCAGCTCCCTCACCAGAAATCTATAGCTGCGGCCGACCTCCCTTTTGCTTACATTTGATGCCTTTGCGATCTCATCTAGGGTTCTGGCAAGGCCGCATTGTCTACAGGCAATATAGACTGACGCTGCGCTTATGCTTTGGATTGATCTTCCCCTAATCAGATGCTCCTTAACTGCCTTTCTATAGATTACTGATGCCGTCTCAAGGATATTCCTTGGAAGAGAGAGGTTATTGGCGATCTTAGTTATCTCTGAAAGGGCGAAAGCCAAGTTTCTCTCCATAGCATCTGATACTCTTATCCGTCTCTGCCATTTTCTTAAGCGATAGATCTGAGACTTCTTTCCGCTCGAGAACTTCTTTCCGTAAACGTCCTGATCATGCCAGTCTATCATCGTTGATAATCCCTTATCGTGGATCGTATATGTCACTGGAGCTCCCGTCCGAGCCCTCTTCTCCTTCTGCTCGTTATCAAATGCTCTCCATTCCGGTCCGCGATCCGTTATGTCCCTCTCGATTACATAGCCGCAGTTCATGCATACGATCTCTGCGGAGTCATAGTCTCTTATCAGCCTAGTGCTCCCACACTCTGGACACTGCCTAACATCAAGGATGCTTGACGTAGACTTCTCATTTCTCCTACTCATCTTCTTCTCCTCTTCCTTTTTTCTGGAAGTGATTGATACAGCATCTTACCGACGAGCTTTGAGGGCTCCCCACTAGTAATGTCAACCTCTATGTATGGCGACTTTATCGGGCCGAAAACGTCTGAGACCCTCCCGACAAACCTTCTGTTCTCATCAAAAATTTTCTCGCCGATCCTGAGGGGCTTCAAGGTTTTTATGACGGCTTTCTCGCCGGGGCTTATATGGAGAACACGCCCTATCTTTTTCAAAATGTCGGATTGCCCTCCAGAAACTTAAACATGAGAAAGAAATAAGCATTATATTTAAGTTTTTCTTGCTCCAGATATGGACCTTGAGCTCTCAATCTTAGCTGCTACTTCCTTTATGAACTTATTTTTGGGCATTACCTTCTTGACTAATATCATGCCCTTCCGCTCATAGGGAATCCTCGGATAAGCGGCATCCGGAACTATTCTATGAGGAACATTTAGGCTTTGAAGCGCTTTGGCTATATCATCAACGCTTGGATTTGCCTTAGCAAGCTTTTTAGGAACCCTCCTACCTTGAGAGCGCGTCTTTGTCAGGTCAAAGTATGCTGGCCACAGAACTATTTCATCTCTTCTTCGCATAATGGAGACTCCTCTTTCTGAAAGGAATAAATTTTCTACTCGGCCTTCGAGATTAAGATTCCGTTTAGAATCCCTTCCTGTCCAGGCCTAGATGTTACGCGAACCATCCCGAGGGAAGTCTCTAGTATTGCGCCCTTCGTTATGACGCCTCTCCTGTCATAATCGACATTCGCGGGATTCTTGATTACCCTTATGATCTCAGCTTTTTTCGTCTCTCCGGTCTTTGGATCCGAAACGTTCACCCACTTCGTGCTTACCAATCGAACTTTAATGTTTCCTCCCCTTCTTCTGTCGAGTTTAGTTCTATGCTCGCCCAGCGTTGTCTCCGTTGGGAATGAGCCCCTCTCATATCTTCTTCTCTTTCGGTATGGATGTCTCTTTCCTCCGGTAGGCTTTCTCTTATGCAAGTCGCTATGCCAAGGCGACATCTCTCATCATTTCTCCTCAACTTGGAAAGTCTTTGATTAATATAAATTTAGCGCAAATATTATGTATTCCCTTTACTTCCCCGACTTTTTAGCCTCAGCCATCCTATTGAGTATTCTGATTATCTGCCTCTTCATCACCGCTGGGTTATGGCTTAGGCCGAAGTAATCAGCGAAGTACTCTGTAGTCCTCAAGATTTTATTTCTTCCCCTCTTTTCAACCTCAACTAGATCCATCTCTATAAGTTGCTTTACATGCTTATATGCGTGGGTTCCACGTGCCGCAATAACCTGCTTCTGCGAGACAGGCTGCCTGTAGGCTATGTAGGCTAATGTTCTGAGAGGGCCATTTGTCAAGAGAGGTCTAACAGCGAGTCTTCTAACCTTCGAGGCATAATCGCTCTTCAGTTGAAGGACGAACCTTTGATCCTCCAATTCGAGAATCTCAAGTGATGAGCCTCGTCTTTTATATTCTTCCATCAGCATCCTAGCCAGCTCTAACGTCTTCCTTTTCGACCTTGAGCCTATTATTCTGCCTAGAGTTTTAAGGTCGAGTGGGCGACCTGCAACATATAAGGCTGCCTCTATTAGGGCTATCTTCTCCTTCATATCCTCCTTGACGCTCTTCCCCCTCTTTCTATTCAAACCCTCCATTTAGAGCGTCCTCGCCTAGGGTTATGTAGATCTCATCTGAGCCTTCCCTTTGCCATAACGAGATCTTTTTTCTATGTGCAAGGAAGAGCAGGACTATGAAGTCTCTTATCCGCTCAAGCCTTTTAAGTCCCCTAGTGAGTTTTGAGAATGTTATTATCTCGCCTCTCTCCACAAGTGCCTGTATCCGCCTCAGAAGATTCTTCATGAGCTCCTCCATCTCGATCATGTAGATGCTGACTTGAGGAACGACTTCCTGCGGGGTTAAGAGAATATCATTTTGAGGCTTCACCTTAACCTTTAATAGATTTTCGGTTTTAAGGGCATCCTCTAGGGCTTGGAGGAGATTCTGAATTGTTGTTGTGGTCAATTCGTATCTGAGCGGGAGGATCAGCGGCGGCGGAATATAATCTGGCTTCGGCTCACGCGGCGGAGGAGATGGAGGCTCCTCAAGTTTAAGCAGGAGCTTAGACTTTAATAGGTATACTGTCGCTGATGAGTCTAGGGCGATTCCGGACGCTCTGAAATCAACTATTGCACGCCTCTCCATCTCCTCCAGAAAGGATAGAAGTATAAAGGCTATGTTGATCTTCCATGGATTGATCCTCTCAAGCATCCGCGGATCAAAGAGTATATTCCATGGCGGATGAAGGTAGAATGGCTTCTCAGACTCCTCCCTTCTCATCTCTGAATTGCCTCTTTAAATGTCGTTGATATAACATATGAGATTCCGTCTCTACCGTAGACTCCATACACCCTATCTGCCTTGCTGATCATTTCGGGTTTTAACGTCACAACTATGAACTGTGATCTTTCAGATTCTTCTGAGAGCAGTTCCCCCAGCCTCTCAACGTGAAATGCATCTAGATGGGCATCTATCTCATCGAATAAATAGAATGATGCAGGCGTGAATTCTCTTAGGGCGAAGAGGAAGGATACTGCAGCGACTGATCTCTCTCCGCTGCTAGCCCCGCTTACTGGGATTGGAGGTTTACCTACGAATTGAACGATCATATCGACCCCTCCTGAGAATGGATCAGTTGGATTCTCAAGTTTTAGGGCAGCCTTACCTCCGCCGGTTAGCTTGAAGAAATACTTGTCGAGCTTATCATTGATTCTATTGAATGCCTCCATGAATGCCTTATATTTCTTCCTTTCGATCTCCTCAATGAATTTCTCTATCGCCATCCTCTCCCTTTCCATCTCATTTAGGCGCATGGAGAGCTCCTTGTATCTCGAGACCTGCTCCTTATATTGTCTAGAGGCGAGTTGATTAACCGCTCCTATACTTTTGAGTTCTGATCTCATCGCCCTCAGAAGCTCATCTATCTCATCAAATCTAAGTGACTCGTCAAGTATCGGCTCTTCATATCCCAGATCTTTGAGCCTATCGACGTATCTTTCCATCTGCATATTGAGGTTTTGGAGGTTTAGCTGAGCCTCATCCAAGAGGGCATCAACTCTTTCATATTCATCTTCTACTCCCCGAAGATCAGCATCTACCCTATCTATTTGTGAGTTTAATTTCTCAATGTCCTTCCTAGCGCTTAATAGGAATCTTGATAATGCATCTCTCTTCTCTTTTAGGGCTTCAATTTCAGCCACTATCTTCTCCCTTTGCTTGGATGCATTCTTGATCTCTCTTTCAAGCGCGACTGCACGGTTAATAGCGGCATTCCTCTGACGAATCGAGTCATTAAGTTCTCTCTTGAGGATCTCGGTCTTTGACCTTAGCGATGAAATTTCAGCCGTGATCTGGCTTCTCTTCTGTTTTAGCTTTGCTATCTCCCCGCTTATCTCGTCGCGTTTACTACTTATCTCCCGCAGATTTGATAGGTTGATCTTCCTCTTCATCTCTGAGAGCCTGCGCTGGATCTCGTTCTCCCTCTTCAAGAGTTCATTCCATTTCTCCTCATACTGCTTGAGTAGCGATCTCTCCTTCGCTAGAAGTCCATGGATATTCTCCAAGTCGGATTCAGCATTTTTCAGGTTTAATCTTGCATTCTGAATGTTCCCTTCGACACGTTTAACCTCGCTTCCAAGTCTACCGAGCGAATGTGAGAGCCTCGCTATTTCCCTCTGAGCCTCAGCTATCTCATCCTCCAACTCTTGAATGTGATCTTCCCTAGCCTCAAGCAGCCTCTTTAGTGCCGAAACGGCTTTATTTAGGGCTTTTAATGTGGATTCGCTCGGGACGAATGATGAGAAGTCAAATGGGGATCTATAGTAGCCGCCTTCAACTCCCCCTCCCGCCTCAAAGAGGTCGCCATTCAAGGTTACTGATCTGAATCCATTATGGGAGAGCCTTAGGGCGGAATCTTCATCCGAGACGAGGAGAGTATCTCCAAAGACGAAGGATACGGCTGGCGAGTATCTCTCCTCGCACTTTATCAAGTCTGAGATTACGGCTAGAACTCCCGCATCTCTGGGCGTAGTGATCCTTTTGTTCCCGGAGAGAGCCCTCAATGGGATTATCTTTATCCTTCCAAGTTTAGCTCTTTTCAGAGCCTCAGTGCATATAATCGCGGTCTCTAAATCCTCAACTATGAGCGAATTCAGCCATCCGGATGCCGCGGCTTCGACGGCCCGTTCATATCTCCTCGGAAACTTTATTAAGTCTTTGAGTCTCCCGTGGACTCCGCTGATCACTCCTTCACTGCTGATCTGCTCGATGTATCTTAGGGATCTCTCTTCAGTATTGAATTTCTCAACGAGTTCCCTCCTCGCCTCGAATTCTACGATCGCTTCTCTGGCCATCTCCGCGACTTTACCAGCCTCTTTTATCTGCGTCTCAAGATATCTCTTATTCTTCTCCTTTCTTTTCAGGGATTTTTTGAGAGTTTCAAGTTGGGTTTCCTGTTCCTTCTGGATGCTCTTCAGTTCCCTAAATGCATCTTCAAGTCTCTTCAAGGATGCCGTTAGATCCTTCCTCTTCTGCCCTAAGCTCTTAAGCTTCTCAGAATATACTTTGATTCTCGATCTGCTTTCGGTCTTAGCCGCTTGGATCTTTAATGCTTCCGCACGTATCTGCTCTAATGAGCCTTCAGCCTCTCTTATCGCTTTATTCCTTTCTTCAAGTCGAGACCTTATACTGTTAACCTCGCTACTTAAAGCGTCATAGACGGATTGCTTCTCGGAGATCTCCCTGTCGATTGGAGCCAGTTCGGCTGTGAGCTGCCTAATTCTCGCCTCGCACCCCTCAATCTCGCTCCTTAAATTCTTGATTTTAACCTCAAAGTCCATCCTAGCCTTCCTTAGATCCTCCAAGATCAGCCTGCCATTTTCTATCTTGCTGTTCAATTCTCCAAGTTTCGACCGGAGCTCCCCTATCTTCGCTTCGATATTGAGGATCTCGTTTCTCTTCTCCTCGGATTGCTCAAGGCCATATTTTCGGAGGTCGGATTCTATCTTGTAACGCTTCGTTCTTAACTCTTCTCTTCTCCTCCTTAAATCTTCAAGTCTCCTCTTCAAATCTGAGATTCTCTTAGAGACCTTATCTATTTCGCCGCGGCTCTCAATTATCTTCTTGGAAAACCTAATCGCCTCTAGACGCTTGATCTCTTCCATGATGAAATTGTAGCGTAGAAGATCATTTCTCTCTCTTTCCAGAGCCTCTATCCTCTTTTGGACTTCACCAACCTGTCCCATCACCGTCTTGATCGATATGTTTGCAGCCTCAAGCTTCTTCTGAGCCTCAGCCTTCTCCTGATCGTATTGGGCTATACCAATTGCATCCTCGATTATCTTACGCCTCTCCTGCGGGGAGATCTCTGCAAGCCTCGTAAGTGTTCCCTGCAATATTATGTTATGTCCATTCGGCGCTATTCCAGCCATGGATAGCATCTCAAGCACGTATAGCCTTGAGACCTTTCTGCCATTAACCCTATATACGCTACGTCCTTCCTGATCGATCTCCCTTGATAACGTGACTGTTTCAGTATCTAATGGAAGTCGTCCGTCGGAGTTATCAAATTGTATAACGACCTTCGCTTTCTTCTTTCTATTGGAGTTTAGGCCTCCATGAAAGATGAGATTTGAGAAGTTTGTCGCCCTAAGCCTCCTCGCGCTCATCTCTCCAAGGGCGAACAGAACCGCATCTATTATGTTCGTCTTTCCGCTTCCATTAGGCCCTGTTATAGCCGTGAATCCCCTATCGAATAGAAGCGTAGTTTTTCTCCCAAACGTCTTGAAGCCGTTAACCTCGATCTTCTTTATGAATGGCATATCATCATCCATCCTAATCGATTATGGCTCACCTCATCCATAGAGTCATTTAACAATTCTCCTCGCGGCTTCCTTTATGAGCCGCTTTATCGATTCTTTATCGCCATATATGAGCATAAAACCATCATTTTGAGCCTCATATTTAAGCCCAAATCTCTCGCATAATTCCCTAATCATATCGGGCGGAGCTATATCCGTTGGCTTGATCCTAATCCAATCCTTATTCCTAGGAGCCCCTACTCGAAGCCTCATCTCAACCTCAGGCTCGGAAACCTCCGATCTCCTTGCCTCAGCGATCTTATCCATTAGTGCCTCGGCATATTCCCGCCCAAAGTACTCATCAGCCATGGAAATCAATTGGGATTCGAGGCTACTCATGCATTCCTCTATTCTCCTGATAACGTCCGTGTTTGACCTGTCAATCTTGAGTATCTCAATCATCGATTTTATTAGGCGTAGATCACTCATTATATTGGGAGGGATGGATGCTCCCTTCCTCTTAAGGTCTCTTATTAGATCGGCCATCAGCCTCCATAATGCGTAATAGTTCAATTTCATGCACATCCTCAGATCTCAATAATTCTGGAGATCTCTCCAAAATTTAGGCGGATCTGAAATTGGAGGGAAAATCGGCCTTCTGTATATGAATTTAGAGCCGAACATCTCACTATACCTTCAGGATGGAATCATCTTTCAAGCTCAAACAAATATCTGTTTCTAATATGCCAGTATATATGTGGTTAATGTTAAAGAGCACGTTCACTTAGCGCCGATCCCTTTAATAGTTTGTGTAGATGCCCAGATAGGTAGTGATGACTATGAAAACGACCGGCAAAGAAGGGTCTAATGTGACGTTCCGCTATAAGCAAGTGATAATCTTAAGGGCTGATCTCAACATGAGCTGCGGTAAGGCAGCCGCTCAGGCATGCCATGCCTCAGTCACAGCCTCGGAGAAGACGAGAAGGGATCATCCATCGTGGTGGAGGGAGTGGATGAGAGAGGGTCAGCGGAAGATCATCCTCAAAGTCGATTCTGAGGGTGAACTTTTAAGGAGGGAGAGGGAAGCGAGGGATGCTGGCATACCATCCGCATTGATCACAGATATGGGCTTGACGGAGCTTCCTCCCGGAACGATAACCGCGCTCGGCATAGGTCCAGCCCCTGAGAGCCTGATAGATAAGATCACTGGTGACCTCCCACTTTATTAATTGCGGAGGATAAAGCTTTGATGCCTACTGCTTCTTCCCTTGACGTCAAGCTCGGCATGGAGGTTTACGCCTCGAAGGGCAGGGGTATTGGAGGGAGATTACGCTCTAAACCCGAAGACTTCATCGTTGAGGAGATCCTGCTTGATGGATCAAGAGCCTCAGTTAGGCTCCGTATGGATGAATGTAAGGTTTCAGGTCGGGGACGGTATCTCATCTGCATCCTGATTAAGAGGGGATGGGATACGCTTAAGGCTGTTGAGGAGATCGCGAGGCGCATCGATATTAATCCAGAGATGATCAGTATAGCTGGAATAAAGGATTCTCGGGCTTTAACGGCTCAGCATATAAGCATAGGGGCAGTCTCCCCGGAGAGGGCTAAAGTTAAGATCAGAGATGCCCATTTAATTCCCATCCGATATGCGGATGAGAAGATCTCGCCGCACATACTCTATGGAAACCGATTCGACATAACTGTTAGGGAGATACGTTATACCCCCGCGGAGACCCAGAAGATGATCTCTGAGATTTTAGGCGAGATCTCTGAGCTCGGAGGAATCCCAAACTTTTTTGGCCATCAAAGATTTGGCACAATAAGGCCGATAACTCATCTCGTCGGGAAATTCATGCTTAAAGGGAGATTTGAAGATGCGGTTATGCTCTTTCTTTCTGAGACGGGCATGCATGAATCTCCGCGGGCGAGGGAGGCACGTGAAATGCTCAGGGATACCCATGACTTCAAGTCTGCATTGAAGATCTTTCCTAGGGGACTAATCTACGAGAGGCTAATGTTGAGGTATCTATCAAAGTATCCTAGAGATTTTTTAGGCGCCCTCTCCACTCTTCCAGTAAAGCTTAAGAAACTCTTCATTCAGGCCTATCAATCATACCTCTTCAATAGATTTCTAAGCGAAAGGATGAAGAGAGAAATTCCCCTTGATAGTCCGGAGGTTGGAGATTTCGCCGTTGAGATTGGATCGAAGGGGCTGCCGATAAGAAGGTTCACGAGGGTTAAATTGGAGAATATGAATACGATAGCATCCAAGATTAAAGAGGGAAGTATGGCCTTAGCCCTGCCGATCATAGGGTTTGATCAGGAGCTCTCCGGGGGAGTGCAGGGGGAGATTGAAAGGGAGATCCTAGAGCAGGAGGGGGTTAAGCCTCAAGACTTTAAGTTTGAAGGTTTATCTGGGCTTAGTATGCATGGAGGATTAAGGAGGATGCTCGTTCCCGTAATAGACCTGAAGTTTATGGTTGAAGATGCTGATAATGGGACTGTAGCCAACTTCAAATTTACGTTGCATAGAGGCTCCTACGCGACCGTACTCCTAAGAGAATTCATGAAGCCTGAAGATCCGGCTTCTTCGGGTTTTTAAAATTAAGCCTTGATAGGCTCCATTTAGATGATTAAATTCTTAAGTTTCCAATTTTAGAGGGATTCTGTGAGGGGTGATAATTGACTTACAGGGCTGGCAGATGGACAGCCGAGGAGGCTCTTCTTTCTAGGGATAAGACAGCCCTCATAATAATTGACGTCCAAGAGAGGCTCTTTAAGAAGGTTGAGGATAGAGATAAGATAGCAGGTAATATCTGCAGATTGATACAATTCGCAAATATCCTTGGGATTCCAATAGTCTTAACTGAGCAGTATCCTGAGGGATTAGGGCCGACCATACATAGGATTAGGGAGCTTATTCCGAATGTTAAGCCCATTGAGAAGATCAAGTTTAGTTGTATGGCATCTAGGGAATTTAGGAGGAGGATCTCTGAGATTAACGTGAAGAATCTGGTGTTGACGGGGATTGAGGCTCATATCTGCGTTGCTCAGACGGCTATTGAGGCTATTACAAGCGGATATAAGGTCTATGTGGTGTATGATGCCATATCCTCCCGTCATAGAGAGGATAAGGCTATTGCCATTGAAAGAATGAAGCAGCATGGAGCATACATAATCACAAGCGAGATGTTAATGTATGAGGTTCTGCGTAGGGCTGGAACCACGGAGTTTAAGGAGATCCTCAAGCTCGTGAGGGAGGACTAAAGCATCTCCAGTAACCGCGTAGGATACCCTTTAGTTCATCGACTATCCTCTTAACTTCATCTATTCTCCTCCATGGATCTGGAGGTGGAGGATAAAAGTCCTCTATCTCATCGGCTGGAAAGTCGGGTCTTATCAGGCCTAAGAGCAGGGCATACCAACAGTAGGGTAGAACATCGATGTTGTATCCGCTTCCAATGAGTAGGATCGCCCTTCCATCGCAGACCTCCTCGGAGACGGAACTTATCATTCTGGATATCTCGAAGAATCCGCGGGCGGTTAAGCCTAGGCTTCCAAGGTGATCGGCGAAGTGGGCGTCGCTTCCTCCATTCGCTATTATAAGTTCCGGCTTGAATTCCCTCGCTAACGGCGGGAATATCTCATTTAGAGCGTATAAATAGGATTTTTCGCCTGTCCTCATCGGAAGCGGAAGATTCACATTCAGCCCCATCCCCTCTCCTGATCCTATCTCATGCATGAATCCTATTCCGGGATAAATTGTTCTTGGATCCTGATGGATCGAGATGAATAACACTTCCCTATCTGAGTAGTATATGTCGCTGGTTCCATTCCCGAAGTGAACATCATAATCTAATATTAGGAATCTTTTAATGTGGAATCTTCTGCGTAGATCGTTGATTAGTATTGCGATGTCATTGAAGAGGCAGAAGCCCCCGCCATAATCTACTCCTGCATGATGGAATCCGCCACCCAACGCCGCTCCCCTATCAGCCTCTCCAGACGCCACTCTCCTCCCAACCTCGAGAACCCCTCCAATTATGTATAGTGCGCCTTCAAGTATGCGCTTAGATACTGGAGTGTCAATGTCATATTGCCTATTCTCATCTGCAAGCTTAAAGATGTAATCGACGTATCTTTCTGTGTGAGCCTTCAGGAGATCCTCCTTAGTGGCGGCTTTCGGTTTTATAAGAGAGACTCCGGGAAGATCGAATAGGCCCTTCTCATTAAAGAATTCTTTTGCCCTGATGAATCTATCCCCGCGGAATGGATGGTTAACTCCTAAGTCGTACTGCTTGAACTTCTCATGGTAGGCTATTAGGACTTTACGTTTCATTCCCATCTTGAAGCAACCCTCTCATTAATATGTATAGCATGCTGATAAGCCTGTGGATTCTGTAGGTCTTGAATCCTCCGGGAATCGCAAAATAACATTTTGTGTTTTAGTGAAATTTGGAAGAGATTTGGGAAAATATTAATATCATTTTTTGGCGGCTGTGGAGATCGATGCCGTTATGAAGGGAAGGACATTAGCGATCACGCTGATAATCCTGCTTATCACAGCGGGTTTACTCGCCTATTTTAGGCCGTGGGCTGTGAGGATCTCCGTGTTATACCCACGCGATCTATCCGATGTTTTAGAGAAGATAAAGGCCGAATTTGAAGGTGGAAACTGGCTTTTCAGCGTAGAATTGAAGTCTTACAGTGACGTTAAGGATCTGGAGACCCTCCTGGCGAGAGGAGCAGACATTATAATTGCGGATAAATTCGAGGTGATAAGGGATCTACATGAGGGTGGATGCATAAGATGGGCTGTAAAATTCGCAAATCGAAGCATAACATACTATTATGCTTCTGTGGTTGAAAGTTCCGTTCATCCTCAGCAATCCTTAAGCTTCATCAGGTTCATCTTGGAAAACCCGGATGTATGGGGAGGCTTAAATTTCACACCCCTAATTCCAGCCGAGGGCTTCTGGAAAATCCCAGGGGAGCTGAAGCATCATCTAGCGAAGTTCAAGGTGATAGTTGACTGGTTTAATAGGACAGTTTTCATTCCCGAGAAAGTCTCTAGGGTTGTAAGTCTCGTTCCAGTTATTACGATCTCGATCATTGAGATGAAAAGTGCAGATCTACTCGTAGGCGTTGATAGAATAACTCCTACATCCGAGTTCCTAAGAATCATCTATCCCAAGATCAAGAAGATTCCAGTCGTCGGGTTATTAGCGGAATTCGACGAGGAGACTATTGTTGGCTTAAGACCCGATGTCATATTAGCCAGTCACACTACAGTTGCTGAGAGATTTGGGGAGCTTGGAATTCCGGTAGTCATAATCCCAATGGGAGATCTGAGCTACTCTCAGATCTTAGAGGCTATTAGGCTTATAGGCGAGGTTATTGGAAGGGAAGAAGAGGCTGAGGAGCTAGTATCCTACTGCAAGGGAATAATGGATGAACTATTGAATGTTACTTCTGGTCTCTTAAGGAATGAGAGGCCTAAAGTATATATTGCTATGGGGGATGGATTGAAGACTCATGTCTCCGCCCTCTCTAAGGATGCTATATGGTTGGCTGGGGGATTAGATGCGGCTGAGAATATCAGCCGCCCCTCAGGTGGGCCTCCAATAGCCGCGGTCTCAATGGAGTCCGTTCTTAAGTGGAATCCAGACGTTATAATAGCTTGGAGTCCGAAAGTCAAGAGTATTATCCTATCTGATCCGAGGTGGATGGCCGTTAAAGCCGTTAGAGACGGCAGGGTTTACGTTTTGCCTCGAGGGGTCAGAGAGTGGATAATACCTGAGGCCGAGGCATTTTTAGGTGCTAAGTGGCTAGCTGCGAAGCTCTATCCAGACAAGTTCTCTTTCAGCAAAAGCGATATTAAGGAATTTTATGTAAAGTTTTTAGGCTACGAGCCTTCTGATGAGCAGATAAATAGGATACTAAGTGGAAAATATGTCACGAAGATACCTGGGGTTTAAGGGTAGGGAGATTCTGGAGGCTTCACTCCTCATATTTATTCCACTCATAGCATTCCTCGCATCATTATTTATTGGCAGATATAATATCCCATCATACTTGGCTCTTCGCATACTCATCTCAAAGATTCTGCCTATCCAGACGACCGTTCCAAGAGAGGCCGAGATAATAATGATCCATGTTAGGCTGCCTAGAGCATTAGCCTCAATACTCGTGGGCTCGGCGTTAGCCCTCTCTGGAACGACATTTCAGGGCCTATTCAGGAACCCGCTTGTCTCAGCTCAGATACTTGGAGTTGCATCAGGCGCCGGATTTGGAGCAGCATTGGGTCTGCTTATATCTGGAGATCCAGTGGTCGTTCAGGGCTTATCATTCATCTTCGGCGTTGCAGCGGTTGTGATGGCTTATGGAATCAGCAGAACTTATAGGGAGGCTTCGATGCTTACGCTTGTCCTCGCGGGAATAGCCGTTGGAGCCTTCTTTTCAGCCTTAACTTCGCTTCTGAAGTATGTGGCTGACCCCTACGAGAGGCTTCCCTCAATAGTCTTCTGGCTTATGGGAAGCCTATCAGCAGTCTCATTTAAGGAGATATCTTTAGGCTTTATTCCGATAATCGTTCCATGCTTGATCCTCGTTGCGGCGAGATGGAGATTGAATATACTATCGCTCGGCGAGGAGGAGGCTAAGGCATTAGGGATCAATGTGGAGAAGATGCGGATGCTCATAATTGGATGTTGCACTTTAATGACGAGCGCCGCGGTCTCAATGGCGGGAGTCGTCGGGTGGGTTGGGCTTGTAGTGCCGCATATATGTAGGATGCTTGTAGGTCCAGATCATAAAGTTTTGATTCCAGCATCGATATCTATAGGCGCGGCTTATCTCTTGATCGTCGACTGCATAGCTAGGACGGTCGCCCCCTTTGAGATGCCCCTAGGCGTGTTGACATCGGTGATCGGAGCTCCATTCTTCTTTTATCTGCTTAGGGGGAGAGTCTCAGGTTGGAGGTGAAGATCTCAGATTTACATTTCTCCTTCACTCCGGGAAGGGAGGTTCTTAGGGGAGTCTCACTTGAGGTTAGGAGCGGAGAGATCTTCTGTATTCTTGGACCTAATGGATGTGGAAAGACCACTCTTCTCAAGAGTATCTGCGGCATCTTGAGGCCTGAGAGGGGATCAATATTCTTTGACGGCTTAGAGGCAAATTCCATCTCTATGATTGAACGCGCCAAGATCGTAGGTTATGTCCCCCAAGAACAGTATAGGCTTGTCTTTCCATATAGGGTATTGGATTTCGTCACTATGGGCAGGGCTCCATACCTAAGCATCTTCTCAACCCCCTCTGAGAGGGATTATGAGATCGCGGAGGAAGCCCTGAAGGAAGTAAACGCCTATCATCTTAAGGATCGATCATATACGGAGCTGAGCGGAGGGGAGAAGCAGCTCGTATCGATCGCTAAGGCATTAGCTCAGCAACCTAAAGTTTTACTTCTGGATGAGCCTACATCTCATCTCGACCTTAAGAATCAGATAATGGTTCTTAGAATTTTGAGTAAACTGGCGGAGGAGGGACTCATCATAATAATGACAACCCACTTTCCAATGCATGCGCTTCTCCACTCAAGTCGGATTGGCCTCATGGCGGATGGGAGATTCATCGCCGTTGGAACGGCTGAGGAGGTCATGACTGAGGATTTCCTGAGGAAAGCATATGATGTGGACATTAGGATTCTCTCAGTGAAGAATCCCACTGGAGATGGATATATACGGATCTGCGTTCCTGTAGAGGCTATACATGCAAGCAGGGTGATCCGAAGATTTGGGGAGGAGGCTGAGGGATGAGCGACTTCTGGGGAGACATTGAGAAGCTGAGGAAATGCACGAGATACAGCGTGTTCAGAGAGGAATCCGCAAGGATGAAGGGGAGACGCTTGGATTGGAAGTATATGAGTAAAGAGTGGCCATACAGGCCTCCAATACCCGGGCCATACGAGAAGCGTATGCCCATGATCTTCGATGCAGTTCTTAAGCGAACTGAGAGGAATCCAGTCGTCATGTTCGAGAGGGTAATGGAGGATCTGAGGAGAAGATGGAAGGACATGCCATTACATGGACCTTGGCATCATGCAATCCTACCCGGAGTTTTAATCGCATCATTAAGAAATAATGGCTACTCATTCACGGATGAGGATGTTATGGAGGCTATGTTTAGAGGGCATCTCATTCCAGCGGCCTCATGCGGCTTCTTAGGCGTATGTGGATGCGCAGTTGGAGTTGGCATAATGGTCAGTATGATTAGGGGCTCAACTCCGCTTCATGACAGGGAGAGGGCGGACTCCCTAATCCACGCAGGCGAGGCGATTAAGAGGATTGGTAGAATGGGATCTGGACCTCTGGGTCACTGCTGCAATAAGAGCGCACTACTATCCATAATTTACGCGGTAAAGGTCCTGGATGAGTTTGGATATCCAGTTCCACATCCAAGGCCAAAGGAGATGGTTGGAAGATGTAGAATTGCAGACTTAAATGAGAGATGTCACAGGGAGAAGTGCATGTTCTATCCCGGACTAGTAGATATCGGGGATTCCAGATTTAATTGCTGACTCGACAGTTTTCCCCTTGTAGTTTGATAAGTCGCTGGCTGACCTTCCTTTTTCATCTTAAGTTTAGAGTCTCATCGAGTAATGTATGGATCTGCAGAGCTCCTTAAATCCGATCTTCTCGTAGAGTCTCCTCGCCGGCATGTCATGCTCGAGAGTCTTGACGTAAGCGAATTTCATGCCCTCCTGCCTGAAGGTCTCGAGGACCCTCCTCAGCAGGCTTGTGGCTATCCCTCTGCGTTGATATCTTGGAGAGACAGCGTTATTGCAGACCTCCCCGATCCTTCTTTCTCGATCGAGAGTGTATGTCATGTATCCGACGACTCTGCCGTTTAATTCTGCCACATATACGCGGTCAAGGGAGGATTCACAGAAGTTCTTTAGCTCCCTCTTTTTCCATTCGCTCCAGGATCTACCTCCGAATTTCACTCCATGCCTCTTTTCGAGCAGATGGTAGACAGTATAGTCCTTAAATGCCTCAGCCGTTATCTGAAGGATCACATCTACATCTTCAGGCTTAGCCTTACGAATCAGAAGATCATCCGATATTGCCCGTTCTCCCCCAGACGTTCCGGCATCGATATCTTGGCTCGAATCCTTGCGTTTTTCGGCTGGCTTGAATTCCATGCATGCTGGATCATCTAGGTAGCGGAAGATCCCCTTCAATCTGCATCTTATAAGCGTAGGCGACGGATCCTCAGCGTATATGCATTCTCCACATGTCGGCATAGTATATATGTGATCATAATGCGGAATGTAACTTTTTCTGTCGAAGCGTAGATTAGAAGGGCTAATTTTTTATGTTTATTTCCTTAAAAATAAAGGGGTGGAGATGACGATCAAGGCGGATGACGTAGTTGTTCTGATACTTATTATAGCGATAATCGCTCTTTCCCTAGGCCTAACCTACCAGACTCCATACGATAATATTATTGGAATAATAGCTTCTGCACTTGCTATGGGATTGATCCTTGGAAGAAAGAAGAGATGATCGAGTTTTGCTGAGATACGAACTTAATGGTATAGAAGTTTATCCTCGTATCTTCTTAGATGTTCAGTTGCCTCTTGAACGTCCATGAAGAGGGAGTCAACCCTCTCCACATCCTCTAGCGTTACGGATTCATGCTTCTGAACCTTCGCGTTCTGAGCTGCAAGGCTTAGGAGCTGAACTGCATATCTCAGAGATGACTTGGAGCCTATCTCAGTCAGCATCTCCAATGCATCATTCTCTATCGTCACCTTCTCTTCTCTCGCTCTTATACGGAGGATCTCCCTTATGCTGTCAGCGTCGTATTCATGGGTTGCTATGATAACTGATCTGTCTATTAGATCCAGTGGGAATCCAAGTGGGCTCTTAACGTCCGTTCCCCTTATCGTCGTTATCCCCCTGTTAGTCGCGAGGATTATTATCGGCACAAGCTCGCTCTCCAATGCCCTTCCAAGGAAGCTGAAGGCCTCCAAGTCGAGGAGGTGACTGTCATCTATGAATAATACTCCCGGATGGATGAATGCCTTCCCCTCATCAACGAGCTTCTTAACAGATTCGTCAACTGCAGCCCTCACTTCAGGGTCTATCTCCTTCGTCTCAGCCCCGCCGAGCAGCAGCGAGAAGAGCCCTCCCATTCGACGCTGAGCGTTTATCTCATCCAGGTCATGCAGAGTCAGCGTATATACGAACTCCTTCTCCTTCAATACGTCCCCGTCGGGCCTCGGAACCTTCTGTCTGGTGTCAACATCATACGTCTTGCCCTTGGCGCTCTCCAGGCTTAAGCCTAGATTTGCAACCCTACCAGTCTCAGCGTCTATTTGGATCACGCTTCCCTCAGTTATTCCCTGCTGTATTATCTGCTGTGCGATTGAGGCTCCAGCCTCTATAGTCTTCTCCTGCTTCGTAGTCTTTAGCGTTAATCGAACGCTTTCGGGGACCTTCTGGTATGGATTGTATGGATGAGGAGCCGTGCGAATATCTATCGCCGTTACTTCGCCTTCATAGACCTTACGCATCTCATGTATCTCAACGCCGATACACTTCCTTATAGCCTCAATCAGTATCTCAGTCTTCTTCTTTTCGCTGCTGTAGATCTCGCTTCCACTGATCTGGAGGAATGGAACGTTCGGTCCAAGCTCACGTGAGATCGCAACTGCGATCGCAGTCTTGCCTGTTCCTGGTGGACCGGCCAAGATCACGGTTCTACCGCTCATCTTACCCTCCTTTATCATCTGAACTACTAGCCCGGCTGCTTCACGTGCCTTCTCCTGACCGACCATTCCATCCTTAACCTTTACGGCTTTTAGGTTTTCATCGAGGCCCAATCCCTTTATGTGAGTGTGAGCTCCTATCCTCTCGAACTTTGATACTCGAGTTGGAACCTCTCTGATCTCAGCCATTAACCATCACCTGAACCATTCAGATTATTAAATGATCTAGAGGAAAACGAGTAAATTAAGAATTACTGAATTTATCTGGAGAGCTTTCCTGTTTGGGCTGATCTATGGCATGATTAATGCTAAATATTTTCCTACTCCTTTAGAGATCTGAGATCGGAGGATCTATAAGTGAAGGTTCAATTTGGAGTTCACCTTCCGATTCATGGACCATACGATTACAAGGTATTTCTGGATATGGTTATGTTCATTGACAGATTGGGATTCGATTACTTCACAGTTGGCGATCACTTCTTCCTTCCCTCGGA
>Ga0180301_10000443_pt1 | contig 31936 bp, 30 predicted proteins | sample GuaBasSediGuay16_FD_121797 | JGI IMG/M metagenome (GOLD analysis project Ga0180301, IMG submission 121797) | Subseafloor sediment microbial communities from Guaymas Basin, Gulf of California, Mexico - Guay16, Core 4569-2, 12-15 cm | ecosystem: Environmental > Aquatic > Marine > Hydrothermal... | reverse complement strand
CCTTATTACCTATAGAAGGTTAAGCCTATTATATATTAAGAGATTTTCAATTTTTTTATTCTTTAAAGGCCTTATATTCTTTTCCTGTCAAAATTTCAGACGCATCCAAGGAAAAGGCTACGCGACAAAAAAATTAATAGGCGACACTAATTTAAAAAGGAGTGAAAATACAATAAAAAAGGAAGAATTATTTTCGCCAACCATTATCAGTAATCACTTCTTTAAATATCTCTATAAGATATTTATCAAAATGTGTCCCTGCCTCCTTCTCCATAATCCTTATAGCCTCATCTACAGAATAAGCTTTTCTGTATGTCCTGTCAGAAATTAAACTCTGGAAAGTATCCGCTATAGCTACTATCTTTGCTTCCAGAGGAATGTTATTGCCTATAAGTCCATAAGGATATCCTTGCCCATCTATCCTCTCGTGATGATAAAGAATAGGAGGGATTATATGTGTTAACTCATGCAAGGGTCGCAAAATCTCTGCCCCAATAAGAGGGTGTTTTTTTATTTCCTCAAACTCCTCAGGTGTCAATCGGGCAGGTTTTAAAAGAATCTTCTCAGGAATCCCTACCTTACCCAAATCATGAAGTAAAGCTGCGTAACGAATAGTATCAAGGTTATGCTTATCAAGCTTAAGCTTCTTTCCCAAAGATAAAGAAATTCTTACAGTTTTTGCAGCGTGTTCTGCTGTATATAAATCTTTTGCCCTTATAGCATGAGCAAAAGCTATTATTGACTCTATTATTGTCTTACCTAAAGCACTTTCTAACTTATAAATCCTATTTTTTAGGTCATCGGCTGTATAAATCGTATCTATTTCGCGCTCCTCCTCCTTTGCTAACTGCTGAGGCGTAAGTATTTTTTTACCATTTTCCTTTGAGCTATCCAAACATTTATCCAAAAGAGAAAGAAGGTCTATCTCGGAAAAACCATCTTGAGGGAATGTGACTACCGCAATATTTACATCAATGTCTATCTTTTTATCCTTTGTGCCGAAATTTTTAAATCTCAATCCCTCCTGTATACGCTTAGCCAGCATTAATGCTTCTTCTTTATCGGTAAAATTAAGAAGAACTCCAAACTCATCATCTTCCAAATGAGTTACTATATCAAAATTTCGGGTTACGCTCTTAAGAAAATCAGCAAATTCTCTAAGAACAACATTGCCAAAAACTGTCCCATATATAGCATTTATATTTTTAAAAAGATGTATATCCAGTTTCAACAAAGAGATGCACATATTTTCTCTTTGAGCATAACTTATACTTTCTTTGAATCGTTTAATAAAATATCTATAGTTGTAGACACCAGTTAAAGCATCAACGAAGGAATGTAGCTCTAATTTTTTATTAACTTTTTTCAGCTCTTTACGAATACGTAATATTTTTCTTACTAAATATATAAAAAAAGAAAGGAAAAAAATATAGGAAATAATAAGGGTAAAAATTAAGTGCGTCAAAGAAACATTTTTAATAGTAGTATCCAACTCTTTAATAAAAGCAGTGTTTAATCCTGCATACATTTTCCTCCCTCCGTGAAAACGCTTTCATTTTTATATGCCCTTAATCTCTTAAATATACAATATTTTGGCAAGAAAAATCAACACCTTAAGGTAATTATTTTATAAACTTAGATAATATACTTATCTTTTTTCCACCAAAATATCCCCCTTCAAATAAGTAACCTTTAAATTTTTAGCTAACACTTCTTAAAACTCTACTTCTTCCAAAGTATCTATTATAAACTGAATTCATCTATAACCATCAATCTAGCTAACAACTTTATATTTACTGAAGAGAAGCTCATCTGCCTACTAAATTAGATAGGATATCTTGGTGGATATAGAAAGATTCTTCATCATAAAGTACAAATCTAATTCTTTTAACATAAAAAAGCGAAGATATGCTCTCTGTTATAGTCCTAAAGGCAATAGATGCTGCTTTCCGAAGAGGAAACCTAAAAATACCCGTAGAAATTGCTACAAAGGCAATAGAAGTTATTTTATTTTTCTCAGCTAGTTTAAGAATATTACGATAGCAATGAGAAAGAATTTCCTCCGAAGGCTCATCTACCCCATAAACAGGCCCCAAACAATGAATAACATAACGATTGGGAAGTCTAAAACCAGGAGTAATCACTGCTTCTCCGGGTTTTATAGGAGCAAGAGGTCTACAGATTTCTTCAAGTTGTGGTCCTGCAGTACGATGAATTGCTCCTGCTACACCACCTCCTTTTAGAAGCTGAGCATTAGCAGCATTAACAATAGCTTCAAACTCAGGTTGATTAGTAATATCTCCTTTCACACATTCCAAGATAATTCCTTTTATCTCCACCTTCATATTTTATATTACTATTCTAACATAAAGAAAAATAAACTTAAATGTTAAATGATTTTTAAAAATTAAGAGGAAATTTCGAACTCAGTATAAGGATTAAGCTCATAAGGAGAAATTTTAATATCTATTATTTCTTTTTCCCTAATAATTACATAAACATTTTTTAACTTTTTAGGTGATAAAGAAGTGTAAAGCTGAGGGTAGAATAACACATCGTAATCAGGGCAATGGAATATTTTCTTAGGTGAACCCAGAATGAAAAGAACCAGAGAAAAAGAATCTTCTTTCTCTCGCTGATAAGATAATACCTTTATATTACGAAGAAGAATATTCTCAGATAAATCATTCGCACTAACACTCAGTACTATTAAAAAAATAAAAATACTTCTACTCTTCTCTTCGCCATTTTCCTCCCTCTAATGTAAATAAAACATTTTTTTAATATTTTTTCAACTCAAAATTTGTATTGAAAATTAAACAAGTTTATAAGTAACTCTATAAACTATTAAGAATTACTCTTAGGGAAAACACGTAAAAGAAAAATAGTTCCCACAACTAAAAACGGTGTAAGGCTAAAAAGGGCAATCCTATAACCTAATATTTCCCACTTTCTTAGATAAAAAATAATCATCCCCCACCACAGAGGACCCAAAATACCTGCTAAATACCCAATAAGATTAAAAAAACCAAATGCTTCTCCTATTCTTTCTTTAGGAACAAGCTTGGTCATAAAAGCCCGGCTTGTCACCCAAGTCACTCCTAAACTCAGCCCTGACATAGCACCTATAACCCAATACCAAAAGGGACGAGTGATCAAAACACCACTCATTAAAGCAATAATCCAGAAAACAAAAGCAGAAAGAAAAACTTTCCCATAACCAATATAATCACTTATTACCCCTGACACTATACTTCCTCCTATAGCAAAAAATGTAGAAAAGATGATAAGGTCTATAATTTCCTTCTCTCTTAGCCCAAAAACTTTACTGACATAAACAGACATAAAAAGAATTATCACATTAACTACCCCAAAGACAAACAAACTGGCTTTTAAAAAATTCATCAAGCGACTATCTTTCTTCCAAAAGTTAAACTGTTGTCTAAATTCTCTAAATACTTCCTTTAAGCTTTTTCTTCTGGTAAAATAGAAATGGCTATTTTGTGATGATGCTTCCTTTACAAATATCATACAAGGCAAAGCAAAAAGAGCAAAAAGTATTCCTGTCATAATAAAAACACTTTTATACCCTCTTTCTAAAACAATAGGTTTTGTAAACATAAGGGCAATTACTGCTCCTATATATCCAAACATCCGACCTAGACCAGATATGTAACCTATGTTTTTGCCTGAGCTAACATGAACTATAAGAGAATTATAAAAAACCACTCCCTCCTGGCATCCAAAATTAGCAATAATAAAAAGTATCAACGCTAACCATATCTCATCAATAAAACCCATAAATATAGTAGATAAAACAGAAATTACTGTAAAATATATAAGGAACAATTTATGCTTTCTTTGGGCGTCAGATAAAGCACCTAAAAATGGAGCTAAAACTGCAACAAAAAACATGGAAATTCCAAACGATAGGCTGTACCATATTTCAGAAACTCCCTTTTCGATAGTCAGCCAGCGTACAAAATAAAGCGAGACTATATTGATAGCAAAAAACTGATTGGCTAAATCATATAAAGACCAGCTTATAATTGAAATGTACTTAAATATTTTACCTGTCTTTGATGCTGCCATTAGAAGCATATTTGCGTATGGCTTCAATTCTCTTTAATATAGGCGGATGACTATAATGAAGAAATACTTTTAAAGGGTGAGGCGTAAGATTAGAAAGATTATCTACAGTAAGCTTTTTTAAACCCTCAATAAATGCCTCAGGGTTTTTATAGGTAGCTAAAGAAAAACGGTCTGCTTCGTATTCATATCTTCTTGAGAAAAAATTGGTAACAACTGAGAATATCATTTGAATAGGAGTGTATAAAAATCCGAAGAATACCAAACTCGCATAAATAGATGTATGATCCATTTTAAAAGCATAAAATAATCCTTCATTGTTAATAAAAAAAGAAAGGATAAAAAACATTAATCCATTAGCCAAAGAAGAAATAATAAACATTTTTAAAATATGTCTTCTTTTATAATGGCCTACTTCATGGGCTAAAATAGAGACAAGCTCGGGTATTGTGTGTTTTTCAATCAAAGTATCAAAGAGAACAATGCGACGGTTTTTCCCAAAACCAGTAAAAAAGGCATTGGACTTAGAAGAACGGCGGGAGGCATCCATTTTAAAAATACCACCTAATAAAAAAGACTGTGAATTAGCATATTTAATTATCTCTTTCTTAAGTTCCCCCTCCTCAAGAGGGATAAATTTGTTAAAAAGGGGCATAATTACAATGGGGGCGATAAAAATAAAAAACAACTCAAATAAAGTTACTCCTACCCAACACAGGAACCAAGCAATATTTGGAAATCGTATAAAAAACCACACAATAAAAGAAAAAATAATCCCTCCAATAATCGCTCCTAAGATAACTGTCTTAATTACATCTAAAACAAAGGTTTTTATGGTTGTTCGGTTAAAACCGTAACGTGCTTCTATCACAAAGATATGGTATACAGAAAAAGGTAAATATAAAATATAGAATAAAAACATTAAAGTACCTAAAAAAATAAGAGCAGTAATTATTGGGCCTACATGAAATTGGCGGGAAAACCTATCAATAAGATTAAATCCTCCTCCAAGAATAAATGAAATGATAACAAAAGTGAAAAAAGTATCCTCAACGATTCCAAAATATGTTTTTTCTCTTAAATACTTTTGAGAAATAGTATATTTATCTTTATCATAATAACCAATAAACTCCTGAGGGAACTCAAACTTTAATGCACCTACGTTAAGAATATCTACAATCAAATCTAATAGATATCTACCTAAAATGACAGCAAGAACAATTATAAGATAGATATTCATCCTCTCAATTTATAAAAGAGGCGCAAAAACTAAAGAAACAATCGCCATAAGCTTAATAAGAATGTTCATAGAAGGGCCTGTAGTATCTTTAAAAGGATCTCCTACAGTATCTCCTACTACGGCTGCTGCATGGGTAAGAGTTCCTTTACCTCCTAAATTCCCCTCTTCAATCCACTTCTTGGCATTATCCCATGTAGCTCCCCCATTGGTCATCATAATCCCTAAAAGAACACCACAGGTTGTTGCTCCTGCAAGAAATCCTCCTAAGGCAGATTTACCTAAAACAAAACCCACAATAAGAGGAATTATTACTGCTAGAACCCCAGGAAGAACCATCTCTCTTAGTGCTCCCTGAGTGACTATACTTACACAGCTTGCTGTATCAGGTTTTGCTCTACCCTCCCGCAGTCCTTTAATCTCCCGGAACTGCCTTCTAATCTCGATAACCATTTTATTAGCTGTGCGGCCCACTGCTTTTAAAGTTATGGCAGCAATAATAAATGGCATCAACCCTCCCATAAGCAAACCGATTACTGTGGTAACTTCAGTAAGATTAATACTCTCAATTTTTGCCATTTTCTGATAGGCACTAAATAAAGCTAAAGCTGTAAGGGCTGCAGAACCAATAGCAAACCCTTTACCAATAGCAGCAGTAGTATTCCCTAAAGCATCTAACTTATCCGTAATTCTTCTTATGCTGGGGTCTTGTGAAGACATTTCAGAAATTCCTCCTGCATTATCAGCAATAGGCCCATAGGAATCAGTAGACATAACAATACCAATAGTAGAAAGCATTCCTACTGCAGAAATTGCAATACCATAAAGCCCACCAAACCGATAAGCAAAATAAATTGATAGAACAATTGTTAAAATAGGAAGAATCGTACTTTCAAAACCAGTAGCTAAACCAGTAATAATAGTGGTGGCAGGTCCGCTTTCGCTACTTTTTGCTACTTCCTTTATAGGAAAACCACTAGTAAAAAACTCACTCTCAAGGCCAATAAATACACCTGCTAAAAGACCACTTAAAATACACCAAAAAATATCAATTTTTCCCACAACGAACTTAACAAGGCAAAAAGAAGCAAAGATAAAAATAATACCGCTTATATAAGTAGCATAACGCAGTGCTGACTGAGGATTTATTTTTTTAAGGAGTCTCATAGAAGATATCCCTAACAGAGAAGCTATTAATCCTGCCCCAATAAGCGTAAGGGGAAGATACATCCACTTTAAAGGAGAAACTAAAGTTGCACCAATAGCAATGGTAGCAATAACTGAACCTACATAGGACTCAAATAAATCTGCCCCCATCCCTGCAGTATCTCCCACACAATCTCCCACGTTGTCTGCAATAACACCAGGATTACGGGGGTCATCTTCAGGTATATTTTCTTCTACTTTACCAACTAAATCTGCGCCTATATCAGCACTCTTTGTGTAAATTCCTCCTCCCACACGGGCAAAAAGAGCAACAGAACTTGCTCCCATGGCAAACCCATTTATTATACGAGGATCTTTAGTAAAAAGATAAACCATACTTACACCCAAAAGTCCTAAAGCAGCAACAGAAATTCCCATAACAGAGCCACCACTAAAGGCGATACTTAAAGCTTCAGGCATTCCACCCCTAATTGCTCCTTGAGTTGTCCGACTACTTGAACGCGTTGCTGCCTGCATTCCAAAAATACCAGCGAGCATTGAACATACTGCTCCTGTTAAATAGGCAAGTGCTGTAAACAAACTTAAGAACTTTGTTAGCACAATAAAAACTATTGCCATAAAAACAGCAATCACCTGATATTCTCTTTTAAGGAAAACCATTGCCCCCAAATGAATAGCATCAGCAATTTCTTTCATCTTTGCGGAACCTTCGCTTTTTTTTGTGACGAGAAAATAGGTTACTCCTGCAAAAATAATGCCAACTATTCCCAGAAGTGGCAAAAGAAACGCATTATTTATAAACTGCATCACTCCTCCTTTCTGCTTAAAGCTTTAATTAAATATTTCTTTTATCTCTTTTGTTTCTCTTTGTCAAGAAATTGTTTTTGTAACATCAATATTATCTTTTGCTATTTTTTAAAACAAACTCTCTCCTTCTTTAACTTTTTATAGAAACAAATGTCAGGATAGAATATTTTAAGGCTCAATCCTACTTTATATAGGTTTAAGAAAATTGTCAACACCATCTTTTCTAAAATATTGCTTTTATATGATTTTTTGCGATAATATTTTTATGAATAAAATAAAAAAGATTTTGATTATCTCTTCTGAATCAACCTTAAAAGAAGTTCTTGATTTCTGCTTCGATGGATGGGGCTACGATGTTTTTTTAAAAGATAAATATGACTATAATATAGATTCTATTAAAAAAATATCTCCTAATGTTATTGTAATAGATGTGCATTCTGCTACTGAGGAAGACCTTAAAATATGCGATATCATAAAGAATGAGCCTTTAACTACTTTCATCCCCATAATTGCGTTGATTGATAAGCGTCGGTTAAAAACCCATCTTCTTAGCCTAAAACATGGTATAGATGATTATTTGATTAAACCTCCTGACCCTCTTGATTTAAGAGTAAGAATAGAAATAGCAATAAAAAGATCACAGTACTGTCTTTATTCAAATCCTTTAACAGGACTCCCCAGTGGAAGAATTATTGAAGAAAATTTAAAAGAAAGACTTACTAAAAACCTTACCTTCTCTTTCGGATATGTAGATATAGATGGCTTTAAATATTTCAATGATGTCTATGGATATATAAAAGGAGATAGAGTTATTATGCATACAGCTTATCTTCTTTATAGTACGATAAAGAAATTTGGCAATAAAAATGATTTCATTGGACATATTGGAGGAGATGATTTTGTCTTCATAACCACTCCTGATAGATATGAATCTATATGCAAGAATTTTATATTAGCATTTGATAAAGCTATACTTTTCCATTATTCTCCTGAAGATAGAAAATGTAGGTTTATAATTGCAAGAGACAGGACTCACAAGATTAAAAAAATCTCTCTGATGAGCGTCTCTGTAAGTGTGGTAAATAAAAATAACGATTCTAATATTGAAACTGTAATTGAGATAAATGAAAAAATAGCACAAATAAAAAAATACTTAAAAAGAATCGAAGGAAGTACATATATGGCAGATAGAAGGAATCAAAAAGAAGGAAAGCCTTCTCCCTGGGTCTATAGTAAAAATAATATCTTTTTTAAACGCTATAAGCCCTTAGGGCAAATACTCCTCGATAAAAATATAATTTCTCAAAGACAACTAGACGAGGCCCTTGATATCCACTGGAGACAAGGTATTATCTTAGGAGAAGTGCTAAAAGAGCTTAACTTCCTTAAGGAAGAGGACTTAGAATATGCTCTAACTCTTCAAAAATCTTTTCCCTCTCTTCTGTTTTCTAATTAATTTCTACTTTAAAGGAGAAAAAATTAAATTATAGTATTCTTTTATCCTATGGAGGGATTTTAATACTACTATAATTAAAAGATAAGTTATGAGCAAAAGAACAATGGTGACAACAATCTTAGTTTTTGTACTGTATTTTGGATTTATCCAAAGAAAAGGTAAAGCAAATGGTCCTATACATAAAAAAACAATTATAAAAAATGTTGTCGTAAAATACCAAGGAGTAAGAGAAGACTTTGGGGTATTTAAAAATTCTCCACAAAAACGGCATTTTACAGCTTCATCCTTAATTTCTTCTGCACAATAAGGACATTTTTTCATACCTTTCTAAAATATCTCTATAGTATCCATTTTAACCCAGCCCATCTTGCCATCAACCCTTTTTATCTTACACCATTCACCCTCTCCGGTGATAACGATTACTTTCATCCCTTCATAAAGAGTAAAATAGTTAGTAGCTGATTTTAGGGGTTCAAATTTTGCTTCAGTCTTATCTTTAATTACTATTGCCTCTTTTCCTAAAAGAGAAATTCGGTTATAAAAGCTCAACAATACCAAAAAGAATATAACAATTGCTCCAATTATGATTACTAAGCGGTATTTTCTTATTATCCTGATATATAAACTTAAAATTATAACTCCTAGGACAATAATATAGAAACAGGAAAGCAATAGGCTAAGTTCATCAATGGTAAAATTAAATATTTTATCTGTGAAGCGTATTAGCCAGCTGCGTTTATCCCTTATAAACCCTCCTTTAACTAAAGAACAGGCGTATTTATAATTAGATTCTAAATCACTATCGCGTGGAATAAGACGTTTTGCTTTCTCATAATTAAGTAATGCTTTACCCAGTTTTCCCTTTTTAAAATAGCAGTTTCCCAGATTGTAATAAATGGCACCACTCTCAAAACCTTTTTCTATAATCTTATTGTACTCTTTTATAGCTTTATCATACTCGCCGTACTCATACATTGCTCCTGCAGTATAGAATATGCTTTTTAAATCTTCTTTCTCGTTGGCGAAGACATAAAAAGAGGCAGCGAAGAATAGTAAGGTTAAAAAGGTTATTTTATGTTTTGTTTTATAGAAACTCATATCCTTTTTCTCTCAAGGTAATCGATTATTTCCCTTGTATCTTTAAGAATACCTTCCATCTCATTCTTGTTAAATTCTGAAGAAGCGTAACGTGCCATCTCACACTTCTCAAAAATATTTCTTAATTTATCCATAAGGGCTACTTCTACATTTTTATTTTTTAACACACTTTCTATAGCGCTATAGGTAATTTCTCCAGAATACAGATGCAGTTTATTTTTAAAATACTTCTTTAATGTATCAAAAATAGCATCAAAAAATTTATCTTTCGCTTCAGTTTTTAAATAGTTTTCAGCAATTTTTATTCCCTTACGTGCACTCCGGGGAGCTGCAGTTTCTGGGCATACCTTGTGTCTGTTCTAAGCCTCTCTTTGTGTTTATAGAAAACAACAAAAGACGCAAAAGAAAATAAGACTATTATTTGAAATAGCCAGTAAGCTGCAGTTTTATAAAGATAGTGGCCTTTTCTTCTTAACTTCCCGATAGATTCTTTAATATATAGAATATCTTTACCAAGTGTTTCCTGGGCAGATACTTCCTTAGTGCGTAGCTTAAAGTCTGTTATTTCTGCCTCTCTGCGAGCGGCAGGCTTAACAGTTATAGGAAAAGGCCCTTTTGTAATGGTGTGGTATTTGCCATCTTTGGGGTTGAAAAAGCTGAAAGATATCTTGGGAATAGCTTTTACTTCTTCTGACTGGGGTATAATTACCTGGGTAAAAGTTTTAACATTTTCTTCCTGTTTAGTTTCTGGCTCATATACCTTGATATTTTCTTTAGATTCAAGCACAGGGGGATTTACAGTATCAAAATTCCCCTCCCCTTCTATTTTCATTTTTAAAGTTATAGGGTCTCCTACATTAACTTCAAAAGGAGAAACTTCTGCGTCAAAGTTAAAATCGCCCACAGCTCCTTTAAAACCCGCAGGTTGACTTTCTTCTGGCAAGGGCAAAACATTTATAGTTATCTTAGGAGAAATCAGAGTAATAGGGTATGCTTCGTAAGTGCCAAAGAAATCGTCAAAGATATCACTGCCAAAAAAATCATCAAAAGAAGAAGGAATACGGCGTTTCTTCTTTAATATTAGATTACAGTCAATACTTGCTTCCCCTAAAACTAAACTTCCTGTTTTGGTAGCAAATGCATATGTTTTAAATTCAACCACATCATAAAGCAGACCGTTTAGAGTCTCACGGTACTGTGTAGGTTTACCGAATTCTTTAACAATAAACCCTTCAGCTTTTAACTTAGGGTATTGAATATCGCGTACTGCTAAATGGTTAACATATAATTTTATGGTTAAGGGAATGATTTCATTTAAATATATTTTTGTTTTGGCAGGTTCAATTGTAAGAAAAATCCGGTCTTTAAGTTCTTCTTCACTTATACTATAGGATGAAGATGGCGGTGTTTTTTGATAAGAATAAGGATGGTAACCAGATATTACCTCGATGTCTATTGAGTTTGAAGTAAGAGTTTTACCTTTATATTCAATTGAAAACGGCCCGACAGTAAACGTTCCTGTTTTTAAAGGAAGTAACCTGTAGATATGTGTGATAGATGTGGATACTTTACCGTTTACAATAGATATTCTTGTAGAGGGCCCAAGGTAGCGCACACCGAACCCCTCAATTTTTTCCAGAGTAGGGGCGGGTATATTTTGAGTTCCATAAAAGGACAAATTAAGCTGGACACTTGAGCCCAAAGAGACTTTATTGTTGTCAACAGTAATTTCAAAGTGGATATCTTCCCCTAAACATACAAATACAGTTAGAAATATTACTGCGAAAAAAGTAAATAGAAATACCACTCTGTGTTCAAAAAAGCCTTTCTCTTTCATTACCAATCTTTCTCTACAGGAGGATAATATGTAACTGCTGTTTCTTTATTAAAATTAGTAAGGGGTGTTTCTTTGTAGCTATAGCGTCTCAATAGCATTCTTGCTTCCTTCTCCGTCATTTCTTTTTTGTTTTCTTGAAATTCTTTTTGAGCTAAGTTTTCATTATCGTTTTTGTTTGATTCTTTTTTCTGTGTAGTATCTTTTAAAGACTGTTTAACCTGCGATGGAACACTTTTTTCCTTCTTATTTTGTTTTCCCTCATCGCTTTTTGTACTCTTTTTTTCTTGGCTACTAACTTTTTTGTTTGTTTCTTCTTGCTTCTCTTTATTATTTTTTGCCTGCTGACTTTGGTTTTTCTTTAGTCTATCAAGAAGTACCTTTAATTCTTTTTCTACGAATTCATGATTATACTTAGCATCAATGTTTTTTTCGTCTAAGTCTATTGCTCGCTTATAATAATCCAGGGCTTCACGGTAAAGCTTAATAGTATCGGATAAATCTGTATTTATTTTGCGTTTGCCCATTTTATATTTGGCGTTGGCAATGTTATAGTTTGCTTTTGACTCTAATTTCTTCCTCTCGGTAGTTAGGCTTTTTACAAAAAAATCAATTGCCTTTTTGTAGTTGCCTTTTTTATACCATGCTGTGCCTATATTAAAGTTTATTATAGAAGAATCAGGCTCGTTTTTCTGTGCCTCGTTATAGTACTTTAAAGCCTCATCGAATTTCCCCTTCTCATACAGGCGGTTTCCTTTTTGTACTTTTTTAGCAACCGATACAGCATAACACAATTGTAGAGGCACACTGATAAAGGCAGCAATAATAGCGCAATTAATAATAAACGTTCTCATTTTTTATGTTCTCGTTAATAAAAAGTTCTGCTAAAAGTATAAGAAATGCAATGAAAAGAGGCATCTGAAATCTTTCCTCATATTGTTTTGCCATTTTGCTTTTAATTTCTCTTTTTTCCATTTTAGACAGTTTCTCTTTATAAATCAAGTTTAAGCCGAATTCCCTTGGACCACTTCTTACGAAACTACCTCCTGTTGTAAGTGCTATTTTCTGCAGTGTTGTTTCATCCAGCCTTGTCTTAACTACATTTCCATTCCTATCTTTTAAGAAAGTTTTATGCCCGGTGTTATCTGTTATAGGTATAAGTTCTCCTTCGGGCGTTCCTATACCTATGCAGAATATCTTTATCCCCTCTTTTTTTGCTTCTTTTGCTGCCTCAATCGGGTCTCCTTCGTGGTCTTCACCGTCAGTAATAAGAATTAAAACTTTATACTTTTTCAACCCTCCCTCAAAGCTTCTTATTGCTTCTTTTATTGCACTGGATATAGAAGTTCCTCCTCTGGGTATTATGTTAATATCAATATTGCGCAGCGTTGTAAGAAATCCTCCATAATCTATGGTTAGTGGGCATTCAAAGAATGCCTCTCCGGAGAAAGCTATTAATCCAATACGGTCTCCCCTTAAATGCTTTATGAAATCCATAATGGCTAATTTTGCCCTTTCAAGGCGGTTGGGTCTTACATCGCTGGCTAACATGCTTTTTGAGGTATCCAGGGCTATGATGATATCTAACCCTTTACGTTTTATTTCCTGCCATTTAAACCCCCATTGCGGACGCATAAATGAAATAACCATAAGAACTACAGCAATAACTATTAATGTTGCTTTTAACTTTTGCCTTTTCGTGTTTAGAGAAGGTGTAAGTTTGCTAATTAGCTTTTCCTCAGCAAATTTTTCCCTTACAACCTTTTTCTTCTTAAAACCCCAGATGTAAAACAGTATAAGTGCGATTACTACCCAAATAAGATGTATAGCGGAAAAATTAGCAAACCTCATTTTTCTTTATTCTTACGGTATCTTTCTTAAAACTGTATACTTTAATATTTCCTCCATCAATAAAAGTATAAAAGCTACCCCTAAGAATACACAGAATAGCTCTCTGTATTCTGAGTATCCTGTTTCTTCTATAGGAGTTTTTTCCATCTTGTCTATTTCTGCATATATTTTTCGGAGAGATTTTGTATCAGTAGCGCGGAAATATCTTCCTCCTGTTTTAGAAGCTATCTCCATCAGAGTATCCTCATCGAGGTCGATTTTTACCGGTTGATAAACAGTATTGCCAAAAAAGTCCTTTACAGGATAAGGTGCTAAACCTTTTGTCCCCGCTCCTATAGTATAAACCTTTATTCCCAGAGCTTTGGCTGTTTCTGCTGCCAAAGAGGGAGAAATATCGCCAGCGTTATTTCTTCCATCAGTAAGAAGAATAACTATTTTACTTTTAGCTTCTGAGTCCTTTAATCTATTTAAAGCACAAACTAACCCTAAGCCAACAGCTGTCCCGTCTTCAATCATCCCTGTTTTTATTCTTTGTAAGTTTTCCAATAGCCATCCATAATCAAGGGTTAAAGGGCTTGCTGTATAAGCCCTTGCGGCAAATACTACAATACCTATACGGTCGTTTTGCCTCCCCTTTATAAAATTTTTTACAACGTCCTTTACTACTTCAAGGCGGTTAGCTCTTTTCCCTCTAAGGGTAAAATCTTCTGCCCGCATACTTGTAGACACATCAATTGCCAGTACGATATCTATCCCTTCTGTTTGTATTCTTGATTCTTCTACAGGGACACGTGGCCGCGCCAGAGCAAACACCATAAGAAAGAGCACCAAGAACCGCAAGAGAAAAAAACCCTTATATATTTCCTCTTTAGGCGTATGGAGTATTTTCTTTAAAAATCTCTCAGATGAGAATATAAAACTTGCTTCTTTATCTTTCTTTTTAGTATAGTAATAGATGGCAACCACTAATAATGGCAACAAAATAAAAAATATAGAGCTATAGAATTTCATTTTTGTATTATATTTTGTGTATCTTCTTCTTTGGTTTCGTCGACAAGTTTTTTAGCAGAATCAAGGCTTAATTTTATCTCTTTTATATCAGGGCTATACTTGGCAAATTTTACCAGGTCGCAATGATAAAGAAAGTTACGCAACAGAGATTTTTGTTCTGTTGTAAGCTTTTTGTCGTTTTTAACAAACTCAAGAAACTCCTCTGTAGTCATTTCTGGTGCACGTATATCAAATCTATTTTCTATATAATGGCGTACTATATCCGAAAGTTCTACATAATAAGCCTCTATTTCTCCCCTGGAAATATAATCTTTTTTCTCAAGAAGAGCCAATGCTTCATAGGCTATTTGGTATGCGGAGCGTTTAGGTTCTTTTTCGTCTTTTGTTTTCTTTTTTCTTCTTAAGCTTAACCATAGAATTACAAGAATAATTCCCAATAAGACAGAAGCAGTTAAATATAAAAAGGCTCCGGAAGGAAGATAAAGAGGCGGTGCAATATCGTGTATATCAGAAGACTTTTTATTTTTCTCTAAGAGGCTCTTTACTTCTATTTTAATCTTTTTTGTGTTTATTGTATGCCACTTATTCTCGCCTGTTTTTCTGTATTTTATTACTGTTTCTGGTATGGTATAAGAACCAGAAGTATAAGTATCTAATATATACCATTGTTTATATATCTTCTTATCCCACCACAGTTTTTGCGATGAACCAAAATCCCTTATGGCAAAGCCACCAAGATTGTCAGCAAATTTAGGTAATTGTATTTCTATATCCTTAGGCGATTCTACTGTAATAGTGTAGTGTATTTTATCTCCTATGGTAATAGTTTGCTTATTTACAGTTATTTTAACATTAATAGGGGGCTTGTTATTGTTTGCCGGCAGAGAAAACCCATTTATAAAAAAAAGAAAAAAAATAGCCAGCAATATAAATCTATTTATCATTTGCATCTTCATCATATATTTCCACATCTTTACTCTCCAGAGCTTCTTTAACGATTGAATCAATAATTTTTTTCTGTTTGTTTAGTTTGTATTCGTAATTTACCTCATCTTTCACTTCTTCAAAACTTTTTACTCTGCGAGATTTCTTATCCTCTATTATGAATACGTACTGGTTCCCTTTTATATTAACCGGCCCTAAAGTCTCTTCTTTATTTTTCTTAAGCAGTTTCTCAATTACTTCTTTTGCTTCCCCTATATTTTCAATGTAGGCGTCACCTTTATGTATCCATACACTTTCTCCTTCACCGTTTTCTAAACGTTCTATGTACTGTTTCTCCTTTGAATCTCTGGGAACAGCTATATACCTTATTTTTGCTTTCTCTTTCTGGACGTATTTATCTTTGTTTGCTTCGTAGTATAACTTTACATCGGAAGGGTCAATATGTAGTTTTTTCTTAAGTTGTTCCTTTATGAATTCCTGGACTATTATATGCTTCTTAAAATCTTCTATGAGCTTTCTTATTCTGTATGATTTACCTATGCCTAATTTCTTTGCTTTTTCATATAAAACCTCGTTGGCGACATACTGTTTTATAAAATCAATGCGTTCTTTCTTGCTTTGCATTTTATTCTTCATCCAGGAAGGAAGCTTGTCTATAGCTTCATTGATTTCCTGTTCTGTGATTTCTTTTTTGCCAATACGGGCAATAATATTTTTATTCTTTTGGATGTCTTGCTCATTTATAGATGTTCGGCTTTCTAATTCATATTCAGCCTGGGAACTCATTCCCAATCTTTCCAAAGCTTCTACTATTTTTTCATTCAAATCATCCTTAAAGGAGGGATTTTTGTTTAGCATTTCTGAGCGGTAGAAATATTTCAAAGCCTTTTCATATTCATACAGCCCCATATAGATATTTCCTAACTCGTAACATACCTTTGCAAGTTTCGTTTTGTCGGAAGGCGACACGTGACTGTTAAGGTATTTTTCCATCTCCTCTGCAGCAGCTCTGTCTAAACCTTTTGCAAGAAGAAGATTAGCATATTCAGACTGGTTTTCTTTTGTCCACACTTGATTTATTTTTTCTTTATTTGCTATAGCAAGATAACGGTGAATATTTATAGAATAAATCAAAATAACAACAGTTATTACTATAACTATTACAAGGAGAATTTGGTTTTTCATCTAAGTCTCCTTTCTCTTAATTTAAAAAAGGCAAGTAAAGTTTTTGCATAAGGGATATCTGTTCTTAAATCGACGTTATCAACCCCTATACGGCTAAAGATTCTTTTTCTTTCTTCCATAATTTTTGCAGCATTTTGATAAAATTCTTTCTGAGTAAAGGGATTATCTGTATCTATAAGAAATTTTTTGTTGGTTTCAGGATCAACAAGAGAAATAATCCCTACAGAAGGAAGATTTATTTCGCGAGGATCTGTTATAGTTATGGCAGTTATATCGTGACGCTTATTAGCGATAGACAATGGTTTTTGATAAGCATCGTCATAGAAATCAGATATTATAAAAACAACTGTTCTTTTACGGCATATAGAGCTGAGATATTCTAAAACATTGGCTATATTCGTTTTTCTGCCGGTCGGTCTATAGTATAAAGCTTCTCTTACAAGACGCAGCCCATGACGTAACCCTTTTCTAGGAGGAACAAATTTCTCTATTCTGTCAGTAAATGCAATAAAACCTACACGGTCATTATTCTCTATGGCAGAAAGGGCAAGCAAAGAACATATTTCTGCTGCGAGCTGCCTTTTTATTTTATTTACTGTACCAAAAAAACTAGATCCAGATAAATCCATAAGAATCATTACAGTAAGTTCCCTTTCCTCTACGAACTTCTTTACGTAAGGTATACCTGTTCTGGCAGTAACATTCCAGTCTATAGTGCGCACGTCATCACCGGGATAGTATTGGCGCACTTCGTCAAATTCCATTCCTCTTCCTTTAAAGATGCTATGGTATTGGCCGGCGAATACATCGGTAACCATATGCCGTGTGGTTATATGAATTCGTCTGATTTGCTTAAGTATCTCTTTGGGTATCATTGTTTATTACAATAGTCGATAGTCAATGGTCATGCTATACGCTATCCGCTATTTACTACACCCTACACTCTCCACCCAACACCCTACACCCTAACATAAAAGTCACCAGGTCACCAAGTCACCAGGTCACCCGTAAATGGCCAGTAGTCGATAGTCAATAGTCTATAGTCAAACTAAACGCTATACGCTAACCGCTATTCGCTATTAAGGAACTTCTATCTCCTCAAAAATACGCTTTACGATATCGTCAGAGGTTTTTTCTTCTGCTTCTGCTTCATAACTTACAATTATCCTGTGCCTTAGTATATCAGGCCCAATTGATTTTATATCTTGAGGTGTAACATAGCCTCTTTCTTTTATAAAGGCATAAGCCTTTGAAGCTAATGTAAGATAAATGCTCGCACGAGGTGAAGCACCATATTGGATAAGGCCTGTTAAGTCACTTAGATTGTAATCCTGGGGTTTTCTTGTAGCAAAAACGATATCTAATATATATTTTTCAATCTTTTCATCTATATACACTTCATTTACAATTTCTCTTGCATGGATAATGTCAGAAGGGCTAATAACAGCGTTAACTTTTATTTCTTTGGTGGTGAAACTCATCTCTTTCATAATTCTGTATTCTTCTTCTTTGGTAGGATAGGTTATATTAAGCTTCAACATAAAGCGGTCAACCTGTGCTTCTGGAAGCGGATATGTTCCTTCCTGTTCTATGGGATTCTGTGTGGCCATCACCAAAAATGGCTCATCCAGCTTAAAGGTATTTTCCCCAATAGTAACCTGGCGTTCTTGCATTGCCTCAAGCAGAGCACTTTGAACTTTTGCAGGAGCACGGTTAATCTCATCAGCTAAAATAATATTTGCAAAAATGGGACCTTTTTTAGTGGTAAATGTTCCATCTTTAGGATTATATACAAGCGTCCCAATAAGGTCAGCAGGAAGAAGGTCAGGAGTAAATTGAATTCTTTGAAATTTGGTATTTATAGCTTGAGATAGTGTCTTGATAGAAAGAGTCTTTGCTAATCCTGGTACTCCTTCAATAAGAATATGCCCATTAGCAAGAATCCCTACAAGAAGCCTTTCAATAAGATAATCCTGCCCTACAATAACTTTCTTTATTTCTCTTATCAATTCTTTCACAAACGAACTTTCTTGTTTAACCTTCTTATTTATTGCGGTTATACCTATTTCCATTATTCTACCTCCTTCTTAGATTCTGCTAGAGAATATTAATTCTTTCTGAACCAATACTTTTCTTATTAGGATTTTTAGGAACTACAATTCTTAATACTCCCCGATTATAGGTTGCTGTTATTTTATCCTTCTGGGCGTCAAAGGGGAGAGGAATTACCCGAGAAAAATATCCAAAACTTCTCTCTTTCTTATAAAAAAGTGTCTTGCCTGCCTTAGTATTTTCTTCTACTTCCTCCTTACGTTCTCCTGAAACAACCAGGTTATCTCCTTTCACCTCTATATTGATTTTTGATTTATCCATACCAGGGAGATCCATCTTTATAACATAACTGTCCTTTTTCTCTTGAATATCTATATCGGGGTTAAAAAAATATTTGTCTGTTAAAAAATCCCAGTTTTTGGAAAGAGGCGTTACCGCAAGACTTTCGCGGAACATTCTTTCTATTCTTTTTCTCATTCTCTCTATCTCTCTAAAAACTCTACCATTACTATCAATAAAAGAGCCAAAATTATCATAGAAGCCGAAATCAGGCATTCCTCTTAAAGAAAAAAATCTATTTTTGGGTGTAAGTGTATTAGAATTATGAAAGTCCTTAATATCTCTTATTTTCTTTTGTAGATGGAGAATATATATGGTTTGTATAAAAAACCCAATAAATAAAACTATTATTATACTCCCAAAAAGCTTATTGTATTTCATTTTAGCCACCCCCTTTTAATTAACTTAATTATTATATTAAAAAACTTTTTTTACTACAATTTTTATTATTTTTAAAGTATAATCTATCATTAGACTTAGGATAAAGTTTATTAAAGAAAACATAAAAATTAGCTTTATTGTTTTTTCTAAAAAGAAAATATCCTCCCTTCTCTTCAAAAAAGGTTAGTCTTATTCACATAGACATTCTCTAAAGATGATTGTATAAATATTTAATAAAACAAAAAATATCACTCATATCCTCCTCTTGCTTTTCTCATTTGAGATAAAATCTTTTCTTCATCTACTTTTTCCTCATGCTCTCTATCCCCCTCTATTCCTTTATACCGTTGAGCTAAATTTTTACTTACTGAACTGCGAGAATAACAAACTAATATATCTCCTGGTTTTATTTCTGTATCTCCTGTTGGTAAACCGACCTGCTTCTCCTCCTTGCCGATGGTACGATAAATACTCAATACAATCAAACCTTCCTGTTCTAATTTCAGCTCTTTCAACTTCTTATTGCTAAGCCAGCTATTCTTTCTTACAATAATCCGAGTAATCATGTATCCTTTGTTTAATCCTAATAACTCTTCATAATCGTAAATATTTAACGAGCGCCATTTTCTTAAAAGTCGCGAGATAATCCTTCTCATTAAATTATATACGTGTTTAGAGCGGGCAAAAATAAGAATACCTAATAAGCCTATAAGCAATATGCCTCCTCTTATAAATATTGCTTCTCCTCTTTGACCCATAAATGTCAATACCAACGTAGCGATAGAAGAAGTTATTCCTGCATTACCCAAAAGAATTAAAATCCGTAATATCCTTCGGCGCGCAGGATGATTAACAATTATCTCTGATTCAGAAGTAGTAAAACCTACGCCTGAGAAAGCTGATTGTGCTTGAAAAGAAGCGATTTCAGATGAAATCCCTGTAAGTTCTAAAGCCACTGCACCAATACGAATCACAATAATGGAAAGGATTATGATTATAAATAAACTAAATAGGGCAGTCATAAATAGCCTCCTTTTATAATTGATTTTTTATTATGAGAAAAAATATCAGAAAGGCATAGTTTTGTCAATCTTCTTATAATGATATTAAAATTTTCTTGCCAAAATATAGAAATATGGTATAGTAAGTGCCTAAAAAGAATTAATGTTCATTGAAAAGAAGAAGTAATATAACAAGGATTTAAACGGTATTTTTTAGAAAAAATCCTTGTTCAGAAAGAGAGGAAGATTCGTCCATTAACTACGATTTACAAATATGTCAAAAGGAGAAAATAAATGGAAGAACAGAAAAAGATATATGTTGGAAACTTAGAATATGGTGCAACAGAGAGTGATTTAAGAACACTTATAGAAGGAAAAGGTATAGCAGTAAAAGAAGTAAAAATAATCTCTGATAAATACACAGGCCGCTCTAAGGGATTCGGATTTGCAGAGTTTGACACTGAAGAACTTGCTCAACAGGCCATAGACGCATTGAATGGAACAGAATTTAATGGTCGTAAACTTACCGTAAACAAAGCTCGCAAAATGCAACCTAGGAATAACTTCTCAAGAAGAGATTTTGACGGAGGACGCTCATCGGGCTTTGGGTCAAGAAGATATTAATAATTGAAAATAATCATAGTTAATGGATAGAAAGCAGAAGAAAAGTGTCTTCTTCTGCTTTTCCTCTCTTTGCTTCTTAGTGTTAATAATTTTCTTCTTATTTTTTAATCGAAAGAATCACCGTCTATCATCCCTATAGATTAAAAAAAGACTTCTATAATAAAACAAGTTTATCGCCTGTTCTAATCATTTTAGAAAATATACTCGCTTACTAAATTAATCTTATATTCAAACAAGGATTGTTTATACTAATTACTCTTTGAGAAAATAAAAAGATGTTACTTCTTGAGAAGTTAGTAAAAATTCTTAAAAATAAAAAAATTACTTTATCTGTTGCTGAATCCTGTACAGGAGGTTTTGTCTCTTATCTTTTAACAAAAATTCCAGGAAGCTCAAAGATTTTTAAAGGAGCCTTTGTAACTTATTCCTTAGAATCAAAAAATAAGTTTTTTAAAATCCCCCTTTCTTCTTTAAAAAGGACTGAGGGAGTATCAGAAAAAATATGTCTCCTCTTAGCAAAAAAAATAAGAAAAAAATTTAATACCGATATTGGCACAGCAGTAGTAGGATTTGCTGGTCCTAAAGCAAAGAAAGGGATAAAAGTAGGGACAGTATACATATCTCTGACTTACAGAAACAGCGGTTGTGTAAAAAAAGTCATTATTAAAGGCTCCAGAGACAAAATAAGAAAAACAGCAAGTAAACTGCTTATTAAATTAATTTATGATACCGCTAAAACAATTAAACCATGAGAGTTTTTATAGGAATTCCCATCCCTAATGAGATAATAAAGTATATTAATGAACTCCAGCGTGAATTTAAAAAATGCGAGTGTATAGCAAAATGGGTAAACCCCTCCAATATTCATATAACCCTTAAATTTCTGGGAGAGACAGAAGAGAAAAATATACCTTTAATTAAAGATATAATAAAAGGAGTATGTATTAATTCCTTTGTGATAGAAATAATCTTAAAGCGTTTTGGATTTTTCCCTAATGGAAAAAATCCTCGAGTTTTTTTTATCGCTACAGATAAAGAGGAGACTCTTAAAAAAATGGCTTATGCTCTAGAAGAAAAATTAGAACCATTGGGTTTTGAACGTGAATACCGCTTTAAGAGTCACATAACCTTAGCAAGAATAAAAAGTAAAAAAAATATAGATTGTCTTATAAAGAAAACTTACCACATAAATTTAAATAAACATCTTATTCTTGACTCTGTAATTCTTTATAAAAGTATTTTAACTCCTAAAGGGCCAATTTATGAAGAAATTTTTAAACAAAAACTTAGAAAAAATGATAACAAATAATCAAATTATAAATCTATGATAAAGTTAAGATTTTATCTTCCGTATCCCTGGTAAAACTGCTTTTGTAACCCGTGGTAATTTCCCAAAAACATTCTGATAAATCTCATTATACTTATCTTTCGGCCCAATCAATTCAAACACTAAAGGCATAACCTCTTTTGCTTTTATACTCATAAGGTGAGCAATATTTCTTATATCCCACTGGGCATGTACATCTTCTCTTAAACGAGAAATATGGTATAGCTGGCGTGCATTAACCTTCAATAAGACACGCCGACGGTGAGCATTAGTTAGAATATAAGAAGCAACTAGAGGAATTTGTTTTTTAATTTTATAATACAAATCATTAGTCTTCTCAATAACTGCCTTAAAACGCTTTTCTTCGTTTATTTCTTTTATAGAAGGGGGGATAGTGACACCTAATTGGGGATTATATTCCTGGACAGTCAAGGTAACCATACGATGTCGTTTAAGCTGACCAAAACAGGCACTAGATAAAATAATATTAAAAGTTAAATTAACATACTCAAATTCTCTAAGTACAGCATCATAAAACTCCATCTTTTCCCATGCTCGTTTAAAAATTTCTCTCTTTATCTCCCAAGATAAATTTTTAATAATGGATAGGCACTCCGAATAAGATAAATCCGAGGAAGTATGCAATAAAGCACTGGCAACAATATTATCACCTTCAGGTGTATATTCTACCAGCCTAACTAACTCCTCTAAAGAAACACTTTCACAAGAATCTATAATATTCTTGGCTAATTCTTTTATATAAGGATAGGTATTCTTATCATATTCATTTGCTTCATGAAATATTACAATTGAAGGTGCAACCTCGGCAATCTCCCTATATATTGCTCTTCCTAACTGTTTAATCTCTTCTAAAGAATGCGAAGCAAACCTTCTCAGCATAAGTTCTAAATTCCGTGCATTAATAGTAAGCCCTACTTGTGATTCTGTGGCCAAAGGAGTAATGTAACGAGCATCCTCTTTTGCCCACCCCTCAAGAATATCATGGTTCTTAGGGTCACCCGATAGCTCCTTATGCTTTTTAAAAATGTATTCCTTTAATCTACCAAAAAAATATTCATAAGCAGAGATTTGTTCACTTATTAAAACTAAAAAAGGTTTCTCAAAAGATGTACCTTTAATCTCCTCTGGTACAACAAACCCCTTATCAAGAGTAATATAACGCTGGGATTTTTCCGTATAAGAACATAGCCTAAATTTCTCAACCTCTTCCACAGCACGGCGCGAAACTCCCATAATATCAATGTTAAACACAGCATGTTCTGCTACAGAATGATGACCCATTTTAAAAATAATAGTACGATTAGATTTACGCGCGCGTTCAACCTCTCTCCGAGCATCTCTCCTAATCTCATTAATAGGACGGGGATCTCTGCTTATACGAGCATAAGCAGCAGAAAGAACCTCAGGAGTTAAATCATCACATTTCCCTCCTCTTTGCTGTAACTCTTTTAATACTTCCGTATCTACATTATATCCTGCTAAATAAACTTCCATATTTCTATCCTGATTATAATTATATCAATAAATTTCTAAAAGAGGTATAAAATATTAAACCATCCTTCATAAGTGTAATAATAGTCTAGCTCCTTGCAATAGAAAATTGGCATATATACCAGCAACCATATCATCCCCAACAATGCCCAAAGACCCTTTATATTTTTCTACTCTATCAGCAGGGGGAATCTTTAACATATCAAACATACGAAAAAGAAAAAAGCCTACAACAACAAATCTGATATCGTAAGGAACAAAAGAATAAGTAATAAGCATACCGCCAAAATCATCGATAACGATTTGTTTGGCATCTTTCTTACCAATAATATCTTCGGCTTTCCCACAAGATAAAAATGCTAAAACTACTGAAACAAGAGATATAATAGAAAACCAAAACATGCTCCTTATGAAAATAAAAATAAAAAGGGCAGCTATACAAGCAGTTGTCCCTGGACAGAAAGGAATATACCCTATTCCAAACAATGTAGCAAACCACATAGTAATACATTTAATAAGGTTGCTATTCTTATGAATATTCATTTGAATATCAATTAATATGCTGTTTCTTAGAGATTCCTTATAATCTTTCTATTTGCCCACAAATAATGAATGCCACTAAAGGCTGTAACAATAACAATATACCACATAAGGAGAGGAATTCCCTTTTCATAAAGAAAATTAATAATATCACTATTCTTAAATATTCTACTTAGAATAAGTACTATAAAAATATAATTTACCCCTACCATCTGGGAGGCTGTCTTGTGTTTACCAAACCGCTTGGCTTCTAACACATACCCTCTGGTTAATCCGAACAATCTTACACCTGTAATAATAAATTCTCTCATCATAATTATAATTATCATCCAGATATTAACCAGCCCCAAAACTAAAAATGCAAGAAAGACTCCTAAAATAAGGATTTTATCAGCAATAGGATCGAGCAGTTTCCCCAAATCAGAAACCTTCCCATACTTACGTGCAATGAAACCATCTAAAAAATCAGTAAAAGAAGCAAGCAAAAACATAAAAAAAGCAATGATTAAAGAAAGGATATCAAGTCTAAGGATGAAAATTACACATAAAAAAGATAATGTTATTCGTAAAAATGTTAAATAGTTGGGTAAATTCATCTTTCTAAGCTTTTTCTATAGTTATTACATCTTATCTTTTCAAATAAAAGCCTTAAACACTTATTATTGACCAACTAAATCATATTCTAATGCTCTTATTATATTCAACTTATAAAACTTTCCTAGTCTAACATTTCTTTTCTTTACATAAACAACACCATCTATATCATATGTACTAAACTGAGTTCTGCCTACGAATGTGTCATTTTCTTTTTCATCTATCAAAACATCAATTTTTTTATTAAGAAAAGTCTTATTGTAATCATAGGAAATCTCCCTCTGTAAACTCATAATTTCTTTGTATCTTCTTTCTTTAATTTTATAATGAATATGAGGTTTAAAGTTATAAGCTATTGTGCCTTCTTCACGAGAGTAAACAAAGGCACCCAACCGTTCAAATTTTATATCTTTAATAAAATTCAAAAGTTCCTTAAATTCTTTTTCTGTTTCTGTAGGAAACCCCACAATAACTGAAGTCCTTATTGCTATATTCTTATTTCTTTTGCGTATTTTTTTAATAAGTTCAATAATCTCATCTTTGGTAGTGTGACGATTCATCATCTTTAGAATTCTATCATTAATATGCTGAATAGGCAAATCTACATATTTACACATTCTTTCTTCATTAGCTATTAAGTCAATTAAATTGTCACTGAAATGTCGAGGATGAGTATAGATAATTCTAAACCAACGAATATTCTTAGTCTTTTTTAATATTTTTTTTAACAAAAACGATAAATTTATATTTTTATACATATCTTTACCCCAGCTTGTAACATCCTGGGCAATAATATTAAGCTCTTTTGTCCCTTCTTTATCCATTATCCGAGCTTCTTTTACAATACTATCTATGTCTTTACTTACTAACTTTCCTTTTATAAGAGGGATTGCACAATAACTACAATTATTATTGCACCCTTCAGAAATTTTTAAAAACCCTATATGGAAAGGGAGAATTCTTAAAGGAAAATTGGAAGAGGGAAATTTTTCTACCCCCTTCCACTCATCAACTAAAGGGAAAAATCTCTCCAGTTCTCTTTTGTACCTTTCTACAAGGCACCCTATTACAATTATCCTCTTAGCCTTACCTCTTTTTTTAAAACTAATAGCTTTTCTTATCCATTCCAAAGACTCCTCCTTTGCTTTTTTAATAAAACCACAGGTATTTATAATAAGCACATCTACCTTATCTGCCTTTTCTACAAAACTATATCCTTTCTTTCTAAAGCGCTCAATAATAACTCCTGAATCATAAATGTTACGGAAGCAACCCAAAGAGACTATGGAAATCTTCTTTTCCATCTTCAAAAAAGCAATAGAGATTATCTCCTTATTAACACAACATAAATTCGTAAAGGGTAAGGTTTAGAATAACGCTATACACACGATACAATAGACATTATAAACTTATGCTATTTAACTATAGATATACCTTTTGTGGTAACTTTTAGACTTCTTATAGGCTTATGGATTTTAGTTAAAGGAGGAAGTAGCTTACCATTCACTTCTACTTCTACGCTCGAACCATCATTTATTCTAAACTCTAACTCTTTATTGGCCTGCCAGCTTTCCACAGCGCCCCGCTTTAATACTCCCTCAAAAACTACTCTCCCATCCTGCTCCACTTCAATAAAACAATCACGTTTAACCTTAAAAGATACTAAAATTTCTCCGCTTTTACTCTCTAAATTACTTATTTGCTGAATCTTTTTTGTCTGTAGTGACTTATTTTTCGAAAAAACTATTTTTTCATGGAGTAAACGTATAATAGAAAAAAGAAGAATAAAAATTATAATAAAGGCAAATCCTATAATCCCCATAAAAACAATGTTCTTTTTAATATTAAAAGGGAAATTAAAATTCGATACTTTAATCTTATTCTTAGAAGATACTTTCTTATTAAGATGAGAAGCTACAGATGTTTCTTTGGGAGGAGTAAGCTTTTTTAACTCCTTACTTACATCTATTCCCAGAAATGTGGCATAGATTTTGATGAATCCTTTTAAATAAACAGGGTTTATCTTGTGAAACTGACCGCTCTCCAGAGATTTAATAACAGAAGGATGAAGCTTTGTCTCTTCAACAACCTCCCTTAGATCATAACCCAATTCTTTCCGCCGTTCTCTAAGTCTCTTGCTTAACTCTTCCATTATCCTAAACTACCTCACCCTTTTCATACAAGTTTATTTTCCTTCAAATAACTATTAGGGTCAACTAAAATTTCTCTTGCTTTACTCCCGCAAAAAGGCCCGATGATACCTCTGCTTTCCATTAAATCAAGAAGTCTTGCTGCCCGTGTATAACCAACACGGAGACGCCTCTGTAATAATGAGGCAGACGCCTGATGCGTGGTAAGAACAACTTTAATTGCTTCCTCTAAAAGCTCATCCTCCTCTAACCGTGCGTCTATTCTCTTTTGAACCTCTAAAATTCCTTTTTCATAAATAGGACCTCCCTGGTTCTTCAAAAAAGAAGTCAAACTTTCTATATCTTCATCATCGATAAAAGAACCTTGAATGCGAATAAGCTTTGTCATCCCTGGCTCTATAAAAAGTAAATCGCCTCTACCTAAAAGTCTTTCTGCTCCCATCATATCCAAAACAGTTCGAGAATCAACTTTAGAAGATACCTTGAAAGAAATACGTGCAGGAAAATTTGCTTTAATAACGCCTGTAACAACATCTACACTAGGCCTTTGAGTAGCAAGAACCAAATGAATGCCTACTGCTCGGGATAATTGAGCTAAACGCTGTATTGCTGTCTCAATCTTCTCTCTTGCCACCACCATTAAATCCGCAAGTTCATCAATAATGATTACAATATAAGGCATACGAAATGTATTTTTATTATACATCTCAATATTCCGGGCCCCCTCTTCTGCTAACAGCTTATAGCGTGACTCCATCTCTTCTACCGCCCAGTTTAATGCGGAAAACGCCTTCTTGGCATCAGAAATAAGAGGATGCAAGAGATGAGGAATACCTCTATAGGGAGCAAGTTCAACTTTTTTAGGATCTATAAGAATAAATTTTACCTCATTGGGCTTTGACTTAAAAAGTATAGAAGAAATGAGAGAGTTAACACAAACGGTTTTACCTGAACCTGTGGTTCCTGCAATTAAAAGATGAGGCATATCTTTTAAGTCAGCCACTACCGCATCTCCTTTAACATCTTTACCAATGGCAAGCGTTAATTTAGATTTTGAATCCTTAAAGACTTTCTCTTCAAGAACCTCTCTTAAATAGACAAAATGCTTTTTGATGTTAGGAATTTCAATCCCTACAGTACCTCGTCCAGGAATAGGAGCTACTATTCTCACCCCTCCTGACTTCATGGCTAAAGCAATGTCATCTGCTAAGGTAGTAATCTGCTGTATCTTTACGCCTGAATGTGGTTGAAGCTCATACATTGTTACTACCGGACCTCTTTGTACGCTCACTACTTTTGCCCCTACTCCAAATTCACCCAGCGTTACCTCCAAATTGCGGATACTTTCTTCAATATCTTCTGTTATCTGGCGAGTATCTATTGAAGGAGGCACTTTCAACAAATCTATAGAGGGTAAACGATAATTATTAGGGTCATATACTCTGGTTATTCTTTCTTCTTTTGCTTCCTTTGCTTCCTTTCTAACTGCTCTCTCTTTTTTCTGTTCAGAAGTAGTGCTTACCTGAGGGGGAGTATATACACGTATCTCAGGTTTAACTTTTAAAGAATCCTTAGAAGTGATCTTTAAAGATTCTTTTAAAGTAGGTATAGGTCTTTTCTTTTTAGAAAATACATCTATTTTCCTTATCTTGAAGAAATTCTTCAACCTTCTTTTTATAAAAAAAAGCAACCCTCTTAGTCCATAAAAAATATCTACAAAAAAGAAGCCTGCTAACATCCAAAATAAAACTATAATACTGCTTCCTAACATAATAAAAGCTCCCCAGAATCCTAAATACTCCCGTAAAAAATTACCAAGAAAGAAACCTGTTAATCCTGAATAAAGATAAATATTCTCTTTCTCTGAAAAAAATATACCAACAAACGCACACAAAAACACTAAAAGAAAAATAAAAGAAAGTATCTTCACAAACTTTGACTTTGCTATTCCTCCCATCTTTAAAGAAAATAGGCGACTCATTCCTAAAAGAAAAATATAGAGAGCGATAAAGTAGCTAGCATATCCAAAAAGAAAAAGAAAAAGAAAACCAATATAAGCACCAACAATGCCAATAAGATTGTGAGGAGGATAATTAAAAGGAGCGCTTAGAATACTTAAATCCTTGGGGTCATAAGATAAAAGACTTAAAAAAAGCAATAAAGATACGGCAATCGACACAAAACCTAATATTGCAGATGGTATCTTTCTCATTCTGCCTGTTTCTTGCTGAGAGTGATTTTACCGTTAGGGTCAACATTAATTACCTTAACTTTTACTATATCACCTTCCTTCAGGAAATCTTTTATATCCTTAACAAACTTATCAGATACTTCAGATATGTGTAAAAGACCAATTTTACTTGGTGCGAGTTCACAAAATGCTCCAAAGTTAGTTATCCTTACCACCTTAGCATTATACACTTCGCCTATAGATATATCTTTAGTAAGTATCGCAATTTCTTCAACTGCCTTATTTAAATCCTCCTCGGTTTCAGCAACTACAGAGACTCTTCCTGTCTCATCATCTATATCAATAGTGACATTATGCTCACGAGTAATCTTTCTTATAACTCTTCCCCCTGGCCCAATTACATCTCCGATTTTATCTAAATCTATTTTAAAAGATTTTATTTTAGGAGCATATTTTGATACACCTTCTCGTGGTAAAGAGAGTGCTTTATTCATCTTCTCAAGAATATATACCCGTGTGCTCTTTGCCTGCTCTAAAGCCTCTCTGATAACATCAACATCTAAACCATCAATCTTAACATCTAATTGAATTGCAGTAATCCCTTTCTTTGTACCAGCAACCTTAAAATCCATATCTCCATAATGATCCTCTACTCCTGCTATATCCGTAAGAATTTTATATTCATTCTTCTCACTAATTAATCCTAAGGCAATCCCCGCAACTTGCTCTTTAATAGGAACTCCTGCGTCCATCAAAGACAACGAAGCAGCACAAACAGTAGCCATACTGGAAGAACCATTAGACTCAAGAATTTCTGAAACTACCCTAATAGTATAAGGGAATTCTTCCCTCTCAGGAATTATAGGAGAAAGAGCTCTTTCCGCCAATGCTCCATGTCCTATCTCGCGTCGAGAAGGTCCTCTTAAAGGCCTAACCTCTCCCACACTGAAAGGAGGAAAGGAATAGTGAAGCATAAAATGTTTAGACTTCTCTCCCTCAAGTGCTTCTATCATCTGTTCATCTGCACTTGTTCCCAAAGTAACCACAGAAAGAGACTGAGTCTGACCTCTTGTGAATAAGGCAGAACCATGAGTACGTGGCAACACCCTAACTTTACAATCTATAGGACGTACTTCATCAACTCTCCGAGAATCTGGCCTTATGCCATCTCTTAAAATTCTCTTCCTTACATATTTCTTTTCTATTTGAAAGAATGCCTCTTTTATTAACTCAGAAGTAACCTCTTCCTTATCTTCAAATAGAATCTCTAATTCTTTAACAATATCACTAATTACTTTTTCTCTCTCTTCTTTAGAAGTAAGACTATAAATACTCTCTAAGCGAGTTGACACTCTCTCTTCTATTTTCTTTAAAATGTCTTCATTTATCTGGCACAGAGGAACAACTACCTTCTTCTTTCCACTCTTCTCTCTAATAGAAATCTGTGTCTTTACAATCTCCTGAATCACTCTCTGAGAAAACTTTATTGCTTCTAAAATATCTTCCTCTCTGGCTTCATTAGCCTTAGCTTCTAACATAACAACTTTTTCTTGAGTGCCAGCAACGATAACTTCAAATACTGCATTTTCTCTTTCCTCATACGTAGGGTTAATAATAAATCTGTTATTTATTTTACCTACTCTTACTGCTCCTATAGGAGTAAAAAAAGGGATATCAGAAATTAGAAGGGCACAACTTGCTCCATTTATAGCCAACACATCAGGGTCGTTTTTACCATCACTGGAGAGAACCATTGCTACAATCTGAACTTCATTAATAAAACCATTGGGGAAAAAAGGTCTTAAAGGTCTATCAATGATACGGGCACATAAGATTTCTGAATCCTTTGGTCTACCTTCCCTCTTAATAAATCCACCAGGAATTTTTCCTTTGGCATAAGTTTTCTCCTGATATTCTACTATAAGAGGTAAAAAATTTGCCTCCTCTTTTGGTTGAGAAGACATACATGCTGTTACCAATACGACAGTCTCATCAAAAACTACCTTTATGCTCCCATTGGCCTGTGTTGCTAATTGATAAGGATAAAAAACAAGGGGGTTTTTGAGATGCTCTGGAAGATTTAAAGAGAAGGAAACCATATTGTTACTTATGAAGATTGAGATTGTGTATTATATCGTTATATTTCTTGGGATCGTTCTTTTTTAGATAGTTTAAAAGATGACGGCGTCTACCTACAAGAGTAAGTAGACCCCTACGAGTATGGAAATCCTTCTTATGCTTCTTTAAGTGATCAGTAAGGTAATTGATTCTTTCCGTAAGAAGGGCCACCTGTACTGAAGCTGAACCTGTATCTTCGGGATGCTCTTTAAATTTCTCAATAATTTCTTTCTTTTTTCGTTTCTCCATAGAGTATAAATATAATACTTCTTTTTCTTTTATCTGTCAAGCTTTTCCCTCTTTGAGCACTGTCAACATTTATTCGCAAATTCTAAAGAAGCCATATTCTGTTTTAATGCCGGCATATCCCCGTTACCTGTATCTATAATAAACCCTTCTTCTTTAAGGGCAAGGTAAATGAATATAT
>Ga0180301_10000441_pt1 | contig 32001 bp, 27 predicted proteins | sample GuaBasSediGuay16_FD_121797 | JGI IMG/M metagenome (GOLD analysis project Ga0180301, IMG submission 121797) | Subseafloor sediment microbial communities from Guaymas Basin, Gulf of California, Mexico - Guay16, Core 4569-2, 12-15 cm | ecosystem: Environmental > Aquatic > Marine > Hydrothermal... | reverse complement strand
TAATAAAAGGGGCAATAAAAAAATATGATGGGTGAAAACGGCGGCTTAAATTACGCGGCTTCTCTTTGATTTTATGCCAACACCAGAAAAAGAATAAAACTATAAACAGAAAATCGCAATATTGAACTCTCTTATTAAATAACAGAAAGTTACTTCCTGCATCAAAAGGTAAAAGTAGGAAATAAATGTAAATAAGTTGCTCCATATTAAATATAACCCTTCCACCAGTAATAAACTATTCCCATGTATTCATGGATTATGCCGCGGATATGACGCAACTTTACCCCCTCAGAATCATCGTAATATATGCAATTAGGTATCGGTACGTAATGCACCGTAATCTCTTTAGCGATTTTATTAAATACCAGAGAAACCCTGCGCATATGGTAAGGGGAGCTGATCAAAATCACAGATCGTAAGCTGTTTTCGTTTAAGATTTCTTTGCTGAATTTAACGTTTTCATAAGTACTCGCTGCTTTCTCTTCCAAAATAATTGCCTCAGCGGGAATGCCTATGGATATTGCTAATCTTTTCATTAATTCTGCCTCTTTAAAAGCGTACATATAGCCGCTGGAAAAGATTACTTTATCGGCATATCCGCCTTTAAAAACCTCTGCTGCAAAAAGCACTCTTTCCTCATAACCCTGGCCGGCCTTCCCGGATTCCCCTACCCCGCCTGCAAAAACTAAAATAGCGTCAGCATCTTGCGGCTTCTCATTTATTTTCAAAGGATTAGCGAGCAACCAGATAAAAGGAGTTTTAAAGAACAAAAAATATGACAAAAGACAAATCAAACCTATACGCATAACCTGCTTATAGCTAAGTCGGTATAAATTCTTTAAACTCTCCTTCCAGAGCAATTGCGCTAAATACTTCTTTTTTTCTATTGTAGTTTTGATCAAATCGCTCATTTCCTTAATCCGGTGACCCCAGTCGTTTTCTGCAGCTATCGATATCCTTCTCTGCCTTAACTGCTCTGAATCTTCTCTTAAAGCCTTTTCTATCAACAGAACAAAATCGTCTCTATTATCTGATACATATACGACTTTATCGTATCTATTATTAAACTTTTCAACTTCAAAAATTTTTGTTGAAACAACCGTTTTTCCAAGTGCCATATATTCATTCAGCTTAGTCGGATAGACATTTTTGGTGTACTCGGTCAGCTTATAAGGAATCAAGGCAAGGTCGAAGAATTTTACGTACTCGGCAAGCCGCTCGTGGCTGCGGCCACCAAGAAATTTCACATTTTGTAACTTTTCCAAATCGGTGACGTCGGTCTGTATTGGGCCGACAAAAACAAAATTATAGTCATTTAGCCTGGTGGCAGCCGATTTAATCAGGTCCTTATCTATCCACCTATGTATGCCGCCGATATAGCCGATAATCGGAGATTTAAGGCCCGCTAGTTCCGCGGGCATTTGCGAATTTCGGACTTTTTCCGGACTGAATTTATCGATATTAACCCCAAAGGGGAACCAGTATGCCTCTTTTGCGTATTTCTTGGCATAATCCAAAAGGTTATGGGATGTCACAAAAACCAAATCAGAGACCTGCAATAACTTTTTTTCAGCGCGAACTAAGTTCTTATTTAAGTTAGTCGCTGCCCTGAAATTGTCTATACAATAGTAGACCACCGCCTTCTTGCTGATCTTACTTATAATATCCAAACTCACGCAATTGGGTATAAAAGTCCAAATTATCGCATCGTTAAAGTCCATAATCTGGATCCAGCGCCTTAGAACAGAAAGCAGTAAAAACCGGTTTATAAATGCAGCAATTGTTGAATAAGGAAAGGGTAAAATTATAGGAGAAAATACGTAGAGATTGGCCTTTACCATCCTTATTCCCTTTGTGCCTTTAAGCCAGTTCCTGACCCGCTGCTTTATCCGCGGAAAATCCTTAAGGTTCGGAGTCCTTATCCCCGTGTTCTCAATAAATAAAACCCTGTTGCCGTTTTCGGCAAACGAGGACATTATTTCCTGGTGCCCCTGCCATATAAAATCCCAGTCAATAGAAGATATACAGATTATATTTTCGCCTTTGAGCATAATATCTCCTGTTTAATCCCCCAGCAAACCCATACCCTGAGGTTACGCAGGCCCACGTCTTTTAAATTTAATGCTTCAAGCCAGGATTCCAATTCCTTTCTAGAAAACCTTGATTAATCAGCACAGCAAACCTATCGTAAAGGCCCCCGGTGAGAGAAAAAGGATTTAAGCTTTTGCAGTGCCTGAAAGGAATTCTTAAACTCATGCTTTCGGCATTTATCCTGCTAAGAATTCAGTAAGGCAATACGCAGATTAAAAATACAACCGAAGAGCAAAAAAACATAACAGATACAAAAGAGCCGGATTAGTCTTAACGCTGATTTTTCTAGTAAGAGTTACCACCTCCAATAAAAACTTTTCTGCTTTACTCTCTTCTTCAAATTTTTCGTAAACGTAAATCACCGCCAGCCCGTTAGGATTTAATAAATTGATCGGTTTTGAAAAATTCTTTTTGGCATCAGCAGTATGGTGTAATACACCGTAGCAATAAATAATATCAAATAAATCTTTCTTAAAAGGTAGAAAGCGGATATCAGCCTGTAAAACATGGGTATTGTGGTATTGCCTGCTTTTTAAATACGCTCTCCTTGCGCCTCCTGCTCTGAGGGCTATTCCAACTACTTCGTAACCGCTGGTTTTTGCGGCTCACCCCAAGTCAGACCCGTTTCCTCAGCCTACATCCAGCAACAAAGCCTCTCCAGGCAGATGAAAAAGACAGCAACCCAATCACCGTTTCAAAATGGTAAGGTAGTTCAGTGCTACCTCGTCGTTTTTCTAACTCCTGCTTGGACCAGAGAAATCCGTAGATTTTTTTAGTTTTCCTGATTTCAAGCTCCATCCGGGCTGACTTCGTATCCCCGGAATTTACCTTTAATTGCGGTAATAAGGAAGGCGCTCCTTCTATTATCGGGTAAAGTGAATTGCCTTTTTTGCATTCAAGGTAGCCGCTCATTATTTCTCCACCACAATCTGAAGAGGAAACCAGCGTCAACAAAGCTGAGTTCTGAATTACAACAAGGGAAATCAATAAATTTATGATTTTATATTTCATTCCAATATTTTTTACGATTACAGGAAATTTACTTAATTTTCTATGTCAAAAATTACAGGTTGACCTTTTAAGGCACCTAAATCTATTTTAGGCATGTATTTATTTACCCAGTAAAAAAAGGAAAAAATAATTAAAAATTCAGAAATCAACGTTGAAAATGCAACCCCTGAAAAACCCACACGGGGTATAAAGTACAAATTAAGCGTTATGTGCATAGCGGTTGCGATAAAATAGGTTGTAAAGATAGCAAACGGCTTCTGAATAATAAGAAGAAATCTCTCCAGTAAAAATTTGAGTGAGAAAGGAATGAGCGTCAGACACAAAATTTTCGAAACAAACACAGAGGCCGCATACTGCTTTCCGAAAAAGAACGGGACTATATAAGTTACTCCGAAAAATAATCCAAATGCTATCAGTAGGCTTGCCAAAAAAAGAATTCTCAGCGCTTTATCGTAAATTTTACGTAAATAACTGATCGAAGAATTAGATATTCGCGCCATGACCGGAAAAAGGGCGACCGCAACCATAAATGGAAAAATCAACATAGATTCGACAAACTTTGTTGCAGCGCTTATCAATCCAGCCTCAAAATCCCCCAAAAGCCAAGATACCATGATAATATCAATCCTGAAGTTGATAATGCAAAAAAATGTCAGAATAAAATAAGGGATACTCTTTTTAAAAAGCGTGCGAAAAGCATCCAGCTTAAATGCTATCGAAGGCCAAAGAAAAACTTTTTTACAGATGATAGCGGTAAAAATAAAGGCGGCTAAGCTTGATAATAAGATTGCAGCGGCTGCTCCGAACACGTCAAATTTTGCCCATTTTAGAATTGTAAAAACCAAAACTAACTTTAAAACCGAATCTACACCTTGAGAGAAAGCCTCGTATTCCATTTTTTCAAAAGAATGGAATATTGATTTGTAAAAAGTAGTAAAAGAGCTAAATATCAAAGTTATCCCCATCAGAAGAATTAGAATAAATGATTTTGCTAAGCTAGTGATGCTTAATGAAATTGCGATAATCAAGACGAAGGTAATCGTCGCCAGTAAAACCCTCATTCCTAAAACATAAGAGGCGTATTCTTTTTTGTATTCTGGGTTTTTCCCGGCGGTCTCCCTAATCAACAATTCTTTAAGTCCGAAGTCGGCTAATGCGTTAAAAAGCCAGACAAAAGAAATTGCGATCGATAACTTGCCGAACCCGACTGCCCCAAGCAAACGTGCGATTATTATAAAGGAAATAAAATTTAGAATTTTATATACTAACTCTCCCATTATTAAAGCGGAGAGGTTTTTAAATATATCTCGTAATAACATTCTAATCCTTACTAATCAAAAAATCATTTATGATCAAATTATCAATACCCGTATCAAAAAAACATTTCAACGCATCCCGCGGAGAAAGAATCATCGGTTCGCCTTTTATGTTAAAAGATGTATTCAACACTACTGCGGTTCCGGTTAAATCCTGGAAAGATTTTATCAAGCGCCAGAATTTTTCGTTATGCTGCCTTTTGACAAGTTGGGGGCGGCTGGTACCATCAACGTGGACGACAGCGGGAATCTGGTTTACCTTTTCTTTTCTGACAGAATAAGCTGTTATCATAAAAAACTCTTCTCTCTGGGTATGAAAATAATCTTCAGCTACCTCATAAAGTAACGAAGGACAGAAAGGCCTGAACCATTCTCTGAATTTTACTTTTTCGTTTATAATATTAGTATTCTCTTTTTTACGCGGATCGGCCAGAATAGAACGATTACCCAAAGCGCGAGGCCCATACTCCATCCTGCCTTGGAACCATCCGATAATCCTTCCCTGAGCAAGCAATTTTGCTGCCATCAAAGCAGCATCATCAACTTTTTCATATGGTATATTCCGCCCTTTCAAAATAGACTCGACTTCGTAATTAGAAAATTCTGGCCCTAAGAAAAGATGCTCAAGTTTTGGGATATTTTTTTCGCCGCAAATATTAAACTGCTGATATAAGGCGGCCCCCAACGCTAAACCTCCATCTCCGGCATTCGGAAAAACATGATACTCATCAATAATATTGGCCTCTACTATTTTTTGATTTAATTTTACGTTGAGAAAAACCCCTCCCGAGGTTGCCAAGCGTCTGACGCCTTCTTTCTTCGCCCAATAGCCGATTAATTCTATCATTTCTTTTTCTAGAAGATATTGTGCCTTGGCTGCGATATTCTTATCACCGTAGGTATCTTTTATTCTCTTAATGCTGCTTAATTCGGAAAAATGAAAGTGATAGCAGTCAAACAGCTTAAAGCGATTTATCTTGGCATAATTATAAGGTTTCTTAAGCGTACCGTTTTCATACTCAGGCATAAATGATTTTAGAATAAAATCAGGGAACGAATTCGGGTCCCCGTATGCAGCCAGACCCATTGTTTTCGGTTCACCATCACCTACCCACCACCCCATCGATTCGGTCACCATGCCGTAAAATAATCCCAATGAACCTTCGATACCGTAATTTTTAAGCAACGTTAATTTCCCGTTTTCTCCTCTATAAATAGCTATTGATATATTATCTCCAACCCCATCAGCGCTAACGACCAGACACTTTTCCTTAAATCCGCTTGTGTAATAAGCGCTTGCAGCATGCGCTAAATGATGATCTGTTGGCAGTATTTTTGTAGAATCCTTAATTTTAAAACTCGAAATATAATCCGGTAGAACTTCTCTCGGCTCTAAATATTTATAAATATTACTTTTTATCCTAGCTTTTAGGTTCCCTAACTGACTGAAGGCCGGATAGACTTTTGAAATTTCTCTATCCGACAGGTTAAATAAAAGCTTTAGTGATGGATCAAGAACCGAAGATGAGGTAGCGATTATATCAATGTCCTCGATTCCTATACCGGCCTTTTTTAAGCAATAATCTATCGAATTGATTGGCAGGAATCCGTAATGTTTAATCCTATTGAACCGCTCTTCGTTGACCGCCGCGATAATCTTGCCGTCAGAAATTAACGCTGCACCTGCATCATGAGTTGTATGTATGCCTAAGATATTCATTTTCATAATTTTGATGGTTTATTTATTTTTTATTTCAAATATCAAGCGGCCCCAGACATTTTGAACATTTGGCTTAGACCATTCTGAAAATTTAGCCTCCTTCAGGGCCGGGATATATTTACTGTAATCTAAACTCAAATCGCTATCAAGAGAAGACTTGCTGAGACGCCAATTACTCTCCAGCAAATCATCGACGCCTGCTAATTCAGATGTTCCCTTACCGTTTTCCTGTCTTATGAAGTAAACGCCCCTTCAGACATCAAAAACTGGCCACCTGCCATCTAAATAGGCAAAAGAAAGAACTATCCGGGAAACCCCATCTTTATCTGGGAGGTAAATATAATGCGCTTCTTTCCCGCATAGCTACTCAGTGTTGTAAATACGTCTGCTGACTGATCGCAGCCTCCATAACCCCGCACAATTGTATTCCGTCTACAACCGGCAAATCCTTGGGCTGTTTTCTGATATTGTTGTATGTCCATTTAAATAAATTCACAATCTTTTTTCTATCAGAAGCGGCATCTTTATTAATCTTTCTCTCCAGAACCATATAATTGTAATGCCTGTCGAAAAAATCTAACAACTTAAGGTATAATGGTATCTTATGCGTAGTTACCTTAAAATTCACGCCTTGTTTTGTACTTACCTTGAGATTGAGGGCTATAAATAAAGCCAAAAAAACCAATCAGAAAAAAATAAAAACTAAAGCTTTTTTTTAATCAATAAATCTCTTGTGCCATAATTCAAGCATTAAAAGCGCCCACAATTGAAATGCATGGTCTTTTTGACGCTCCAGATGTTGCTTTACGAGGGTAGAGACAACCTCTTTTTTAAAATATCCTCTTGCCAGTGCGCGCTCAGAAAGAATTGTCTCGCAGAGAAATTCTTTCATTTCGTTCCTAAACCAGGCCGCAATAGGCACAGCAAAACCCATCTTGCGGCGGAAAATATTTTCTTTAGGAACGAATCTTCTGATTATTTTTTTCATAATGTATTTCTTCACGAAATTCCTTAATTTGTATTCTGCAGGCAGGCTGGCGGCAAATTCCATAAATTTGTGGTCCAAAAACGGGGAACGCCCCTCAAGAGAATTAGACATCCCGGCAATATCCACTTTGACCAAATAATCATTTGGTAAAACAGTAGTAGCATCGATCAACAGTAACTTGTCAAGGAAATCCAAGTTTTCGTTTTTGTCAAAGCAGTCTAAGAGATACTGGTAAGGGCCGAGCTTATCTAATTTATTTGAGAAATTATCCGAATAAAGGGAATTTTTTAAGCTATCATCGAATATTCCCATCCAGCGGAAATACCTATATTGGGTCTTAAGATCTGCCGCCTCCATAAATCTCTTAATATTCCTAAACCTGTTTTTAGGGTTAATAGAATCAGGTAGGCAACGGCAAGACCCCGATATTATCATTTTTATCACCTTGGGCAGGCTTTTATACAGCTGGGCGGCAACCATCCCCTGATACCGCTCATACCCCGCAAAAAGTTCATCTCCTCCGTCTCCGTTCAAGGCAACGGTTACATAGCGTTTTGTCTGCTGGGCAACATAATAAGTAGGAATGCATGAAGAATCCGCATAAGGCTCTCCATAACGCTCCACTAATAACGGCAGGACTTCCAGTGCTTTAGGTTTAACAATAAACTCGTGGTGCTCCGTATTAAATTTGCGTGCGATATTTTTTGCATATTTTAACTCGCTGTATTCCTTTTCTTCAAATCCGATAGAAAAAGTTTTTACTTTTTCTGAAGATAGCTCGCTCATCAGCGCTACAACTGAACTAGAATCGATACCGCCGCTTAAAAAAGCCCCTAAGGCAACGTCGCTATATAATCTGAGCCCTACTGCCTCTTTTAATCTGCGCAGGATTTCTACTTCTGCTTCCTTTTCGGAAATATTAATCTTTTTAGCGTAATTCAATTGCCAAAATTCTCGGGTTTGAATCTGATTTTTTTTTAAAATAAGGGTATGCGCAGGCAAAAGTTTGTAAACACTCCTATAAATTGTAAAAGGCGCAGGTATATACCCATAGGATAGATATGAATTTATTGCGTTAAGATTAATATCTTTTTTTATCAGTCCACTTTTTAAAAGTGCGCTGAATTCCGATGCAAAACAAAATACTCCGTTATTAAATGAATAAAGTAAAGGTTTCTTGCCAATTCTGTCCCGGGCTAAAAATAAAATTTGTTTTTTAGCATCCCATATGGCAAAGGCAAACATTCCGCGTATAGACTCTATGCAATCTTCGCCCATTTCTTCATAGAGATGAATTAAGGTTTCCGAATCGGATGCGGATTTAAATTTATGCCCTTTACCTATCAATTCTTGCCTTAATTCTCTATAATTGTATATTTCACCGTTAAAAACAAACCATAGCGTTGAGTCCTCATTTGACATAGGCTGCGATGCGGCCTTAGTCAAATCAATGATACTAAGCCTCCTGTGGCCTAACCCCACTGATACATCGCTGTTTTCTACGTATATTCCTTCACCGTCAGGGCCGCGATGCTTCATTTCATCGCACATAGAACGGATACGGCCTGCATCAACCGTGCTTTTTCTGTTAAAATCAATAATACCGCAAATACCGCACATAATTATTTTATGGACCTTTTGCTAAACCTCTGCTCGTAAGCTTTCCGGATAACATCTAAAAATTTAGGAGCATTGCCTTCTAAAGAAAAAAGCCGCTCTACGGTATCCCTGGCCCGGGCACCGATTTTCTCCCTAACTTCTTCGCTATCAATAAGCAGTGAAATTTTTTCTATCCATTCCTCTTCGCTATCAGCTAAAAAACCGTTTACGCCGTCATTGATTATTTCTTTATTTGATCCTACCGGAGAACAAACACAAGGTATTCCAATACTCATATAGAGAATAGCCTTGAACCCGCATTTACCTCTTGCCCAGGCATTATCAGGTAAGGGCATCAGGCCTATATCAAAAGAACCCAGCTCCTGCTTTTCCTGCTCAAGAGACCACTCCTTCCAGGTTACACCCTCCAGGCGCAGGTTTTCTCCGCTAGCAATAAATTTAAACTGAATTTTATCTTTATATTTATCATTTAATCGTTTGATTACCCTCGCCAAAGGTAAGAGGTATTGCTGGGTAGTAAATGTGCCCATCCAGCCAATGGTAACCCTGTTATTTTGCTTTTTTAATCTTGGCGTATAACTGTTGGTATCAACAACAGTAGGTATGACCGCCACTTTATCATTAAACTGCAGAGCAAAATCTTTAAGGTAATTATTTCCGACAATAATAAAGTCGCTTATCTTTATTATCTTTTCCGCATTGTTATTGATGCGAAAAAAATTTACGAATTTATTCGCTTTACTGGAGTTAGATATAAAAATGGCATCGTCAAAATCGTAGACTATCGGTTTCCCCAGGAGATGGATTAAAGATTCAAAACCAGCAGGGCCTATCGGATAAGCTTCGCGATAAATAAAAATCATATCGCAAAAACAGGCCCGTACTAAATCGCAAAGCCTTCCTAAAGTAGCGATAAAAAAATAAAAAGCCTTCTGGGGGAAGTGGCCTTTCTTATAAACCACGGCGAAAAAACGGCTGAAGAAAAATGGGCGGACAATAGCCCTGACCCCGTGTTCTTTTAAAAAAGGCAGGTACTGCAGTATCCTAAATCGGCAGCCTGCGCCTTCAAGAGGCACGGGCGTTATAAAAATAACTTTTAATTCACGCTTTTTCGCCATACGCTCTAATTCCGTAGTAATCGGTAGAAGAAACTTTGATATTTTTTAAGCCTGCCTGTGTAAACCATTCGCTTATTTCTTTTTCATTATAATAAAAGCGTATCGGAGCAGAAAGGCGGTCAAACCAGTCGGCAAAATTAACCTGAAAAGGATACTTACTATAAAGCCAGATCCGGGGAAAAATTAACTTTTCCAGACCTGTTTTTTTCAACAGCTTTGATTTTTTAAGAAAGGCCAGCGGCCGGATAAAAAAATAATAATCCAAGAAGGCCGCGATATAACAAATCACTTTTAATATACCCAATGGCAGGCGCGTCGTGACTTTTCTTGTCATCTCTACTAAACGCAGGGTAAATTTCCTTTGGTCACTATAGACCCAGATAAAAATCGAGCCTTTGGGCTTTACGTATTCAACCAGAGAGCGAAATCCCATTTCCGGCTGGGGCAGATGATGTAATACACCGATAGAGTAGACAAAATCAAAACTCTCCTTGGCAAAAGGAGGCTGATATATATCACCCTGAATAAGATGAACATCTTTCAGGGTGGCCGTATTTTGATAAGAAGACTCTATTGCTCTACTGTAATCTATGCCAACCATCTTCGCCCCGAACTTAGCGGCATTATAAATATGCCTACCAAAGCCACATCCGGCATCGAGTCCTATCTTTCCTTTAAAAAACTCCGGCTCAATCGGATATATATAGTTTAAAAAATTCTCCTTGAAGTCACAACTCATTTCATAAAAAGTACGCCACTGGTAGCCGAAACTTGATTGGGTTCTCTTCTTTAATTTTGTTTCTCTGGAGACTTCCTCTTCTTTGAAGGACAAAGCAGGCTTTTTTATCTTACCTTTGTACTTCTGCCAAAATTCTTTATATAACTTCAAGTTGTCCTTGACTATTCTCGGTATGGAACCGGTGATAGGAAATAAAGCCCCGCAAGAACAATAAAGTAACCCCTCTTGGACGCGCCCGTTTTTCTCCTGAAAGACCTCAAGCTCCAAGGCTTTGCGGCACTCAGGACAAAACAAAAATTGCAAAAAATCCTTATCCACGGCCAAAACCTCTGCTGTTATCGAACAATTTTTTATAAATATCCAGGTAGGACTGCATTCCGTACTCTAATGACAGGTTTTTTCCCGCAACCTCCCTGCATCTTTCTCTTAAGCCTTTATCGTTATCAACTAAAAACAATAGCTCATTAACCGCCTTTTTATAACTGGCGGCCGAAAAGTTATCTACAACGCTGCCGATTCTGTATTTTTCGATCAATTCGCGCGTATCGCCTATTCCTGTATTGACTATAACCGGCAAGCCGCACGCTAAATATTCGCCAAACTTTGTCGGGCAGGAGGCAATTTTAGAAAATACCGGCTTGATAAACATAATCGCCGCGTCAGCCGAATTTAAGCAGCCCGGCATCTCTTGATAACGTTTAAGGTCAATTGCAAAACTCTCGTTGTCCATCCTTTTCAACTTAAGAGTTTCTTCTACTAAATCTCGCTCTGAATGCGTTACAATTAACAGACGGGCATTCATTCTGACCTTTTTAAGCTCATTAAAAAAATCAACCATTTCCTCTAATAAATACCAGGTGCCGATAGAGCCTGTATAAATAAGCACGAACTCTTTGTTTGATACTGAAGCCCTTACAGAAGGATTATTACTTTGTTTAGGTTTGAATCTTTGCAGGTCTACGCAGCAGGGAATAACTTTTAAATTTATTTCCCGCTTCCGCAGCAATAAATCTTCTTTTAAGAACGCGGCGATCCTTTGCGTTAAAACAACCGTAAAATCCGATTTAAACAGGAATTTCTTATCCAGACTGTCAACTATCTTGAATAGTATTTTTGTAACCGGGCTGGTCTTCGTCCACATGCCTCCTGCGATGTAATCGTGTGCCATCACTCCTCTTCTGTCATATATAAACCTGGTGCCGAGGAGCCTGGAAACAACATAAGCAATGAAGGCGGCAACTTCTGCCCTAGCGTGGATAACCCTGATTTTGTATTTAAGGCAGATAAATAACGAAACAAAAATACCCGCCAGAATATCGAAAAAAGTAGAGAATATTTTAGGCCAGCGATGGTATTTCAGGCGTATCCAGCTTATATTATTATGGTCAAGGTCGCTTTTTACTTCGCTTAAGTAGTCTAACTCATTAATATAGGCCTTTTTCTCAAAGGACATCAAATAAAATTTGAAACCTTCCCTACCTATCCCTTTTATATAGTTAAGCGCCTGAGACTGAGCTATTGGCTCAAGTATTCCGTCATAAGTAATATATAACACTCTATGATCTTTCATAAATGTATTTTCTTACGCGCATTCTGATTTTGCCAATACTCTCCCTTGCTCCCTGGGAAGAAAACAATACACTTTCAAGACCCCTTATAAAATCAGTAGTGTATAAACGTGCAATTGCTTTATTCAGGCCGAGACAGAACGGCAACTTTCTTTCTATAACACGCCTTTTCACCCTGCGTTCTACATTTTTAGTCTCTTTCAACATCTTTAACCTCTCAGAAGCAGTAAACTCCGGAGTCTGAAATACTACTCGGTTACTTAATTGTGCCGGTGGGTCCATATTCAAATATTCGTCCTCCTCCATCAAAAGGTAATTATTTTCTTTAACCCATCTGTACAGTTCAGTACCCGGAATAGGCACTAAGTTATTAAATTTAACATCTGAAACAGGGTATTTAAGAGCCAAAGCTATGGAATCCCTCACGTCCTTTACCCTCTCTCCCGGAGAACCAACCAAAAAAAAGAGACTTACGTAAAATCCCAAGTCACAGGCAGTGCTGATAGCATTTTCAATTGTTTCTATTTTTAAATTCTTTTTAATATTCTTCAATATGGCGTTGTTTCCCGCCTCTACCCCAAAAGCAAGCCTCTTGAATCCGGCCTGTTTCATACGGATAAGCAGTTCTTTATCAATTCTATCCGCCCTTACGCCGTTACCGCACATAATCATAATACCTTTTAGCCCTTTTTTCTCTATCTCATCACAAAGCCGGTACATCCTCTCTTTATTAAAGGTAGGATTATCTTCCTGTAAACCGAATTCTCTGAATCCCCTTCCATACCAATACTCAAATTCCTCTGCGACATTTCCAGGGCTGCGGAATCTTATTTTCTTACCCAGCAGGTGGCAAGAGCAATAAATACAAGAAAAAGGGCATCCGCGCGAAGTGACCATGCTAATACCGTACTTGTATTTATCGATTTCGAATTTTTCGTATCTGGGAAAGGGAATCCGGTCTAAATCCACGATAAAATCCCTGTCTCCGTTATACACCACTTTGTCGCCCTTTTTGTATATTAAGCCTTTAATACTTTCCAATTGATTACCGCTTGCCAATTCTATTAAAGTTTCTTCTCCTTCAAAAGTTACGCCGTAATCTATATCAGGGCACTCTTCAAAAATCTTATTCTTTAAATTCGATATATGCGGACCTCCGCAGACAATTTTAATTTGCGGAAATTCTTTTTTTACCTCCGCGATAACCTCATAGGTATTCATATAGCGATAGGTCATTATGCTGAAACCGATTAAATCAGGCGAATATGACTTAATTTTCCTTTTTAAATCGGCTAAATCATACCCTAATGCCATATCGATTATGTCGTAATCAATAAAGGCTGATTTCAAACATTCAGCCAAATATCCCAGGCCGGCCGGTAAAACCGGAATTGGGTAGAATTTAGAAGAATAAAAAGGATTTACTAATAAAACTTTTTTAAACCGCATAAGCTTTAAACTGTTGGTTAGACACAAAAAAAATTAATCAACCTCTAGTTCAGACCTCTTTAGATTTTTTTTAATATTGCCTTCAATGCCTGGCTTACCCGCATTTGCTCTTGGTTAGATAGCGAAGGGTACATCGGTAATGAAAATATCTCTGTCGCTGCCTTTTCGCTATGCGGCAGACTCCCCTTGCGATAACCCAAATAGCGGTAGGCTCTCATTATGTGAATTGGCCAGGGATAACTAACATTAACAAAAATATTTCTTTTTTTAAGTTCGGAAATTATATAATCCCTTCTTTTATGCCTGCAAACATACAAATAATAAACATGCCTGTTACCACAAGCTACCTCAGGTAAAATCAGTCCGCTATCAGCTAAATAATCATTGTATCTATGAGCCAACGCTATCCTTGCCTTTATATATTTTTCCAAGTGTTTTAATTTGTTAAGTAGAATCGCAGCATGCATCTCATCCAGCCGAGAATTATAACCATGCTCGAATGAATAGTATATTTTTTCCATTCCGTAAAAACGAAGTCTACGCAATTTTTCATAAATGTATTTATTATTAGTCATTACCATACCGCCGTCTCCGAAGCCGCCGAGCACCTTCGTGGGATAAAAAGAGAAGGCGGAGACATCAGACATGGAGCCGGCTTTTCTGTCTTTAAAAGTAGCGCCGTGACTTTGAGCGCAGTCCTCCAGTACCTTTAAACCGTGTTTTTTCGCTATTTTATTCACCTCTTGCATATTAACACACTGGCCATAAAGATGCACCGCAAGTATGCACTTTGTTCTTTTAGTAATCGCTTTCTCTATTTTAGAGGTATCCATAAGATAAGTTCCTGGATCAATATCTACAAAACGCGGCTTAGCCTGACAGGAAACAATCGCGGCAATTGTAGGAACAGCAGTATTGGATACAGTAATTACCTCATCGTTCCTATCGATACCTAATGCCTTAAGCCCCAGAAAAAGCGCATCCGTACCGCTGTTAACTCCGACCCCAAATTTTACACCGCAGTAGCACGCAAATTCTTCTTCGAATTTTCTGACATTTTCCCCGAGTATCAGCCAACCCGATTCTAAAACCTTTTTAACAGCCGAGAATATCTCTTTTCGCTCACCTCTATATTCCTTAAGGTAATCCCAGACTTTTATCACCATTTTTTAGCCTCCCTGGGCAACTTTACGTAATGTATCAAGGGCTAAAGCGTCGGATAACACTGCCTTGCTGAAATCGCTAAAGCTGCCTAAACGAATACCCGAGAGCACGCTCTTTAAAAAATTAAGAAAGCTATCGCTTTTTGGAACTTTCATGATACTATTTTCCCTGCCCTGGCTGATACGAATTTCGTTTTCTAAATCCGCAGGCGTACTAAAAACGCGGTCAAGGCTTACCGATAAATCCTGGCCCAATATATTCAAGTGGTTGCGGTATCCGGTATCGAAACCAAAATTTCCAACCATTGACCTGCCTTCTGAATAAAGAGCCGATACGCTAAATGAAATATCGATTTTGTTTTTCCCGCCCTTAGAGCAAACCTGAGAAAAAATCTTAATTGGCCGCTCATGATTAAAAAAGACTCTTCCCAAACTAACGGCATATGGACCAAGATCCCAAAGTGCCCCTCCCCCCAACTGTCTGTAATAGCGAAAGTTTCCAGGCTCCATAGGAGGAAAAGAAAAGACAGCAGTTAATCTTCGCGGAGCATCCTTCGCTCTTTTAAAAATATCAAAAATCGATTGAATCTGCTGGTGATAGGCATAGACAGTTGCCTCTGCTAAACATAATTTCGACTTTTTTGCAAAATCAATCGATTTTTTCGCTGCTTCAAAACTTGTAAACGCGGGCTTATCGACAATAGTATGCAGCCCTCTACGCAGGGCCTTGCTGACTAATCGGTTATGCATACTATTTATCGTAGAAATATAGATTAACTGAGCCCTGCTTTCGGAAAAAGCTTTATCATAATCGTCATAGATAGCGCCCTTAGATTTATGCTCAAGAGAAACCTTTGCTGCACAGGATTCAGAGGCAATATCTATACTTGATATTTCGGGAATTTTTAACAGGGCCGGCAGGACCCTCTTTCGAACAATTTTAGAATAGCCTAAAATTAATATTCTCATGTCGTTTTAAAATAAGCCTATGCAGGTCAAAAGAGACCTTGCTTCAATATTGAAATAGCTGCGCTTGACGAGCTCCATCATCTGGCCCAAAGTCATCCAAATATAATTTTGAGGTATTTCTAAATCCGTTGATTCATCTATTTTTACCACCATGCATTTATTTTGAAAATGAAAGAAGCGCCCACCCTCTTCAGATTGAATCACCGAGTATTTAATCTGTTCGGGAGCAGCATTTTCAAAGATGTTTAAAAAAGGTGGCGCATCAGGCTCTTTAAATCTTCGTTCGACATTAGAACACGATACCGTAGGAGCCATCTCAACTACGTCAAAATTTCCTGGTTCGACTTTTGCCTGGATTAAAAAATGAAGCACACCCTTTATCGGTTTGGTAACGAAGCCAATTAACCCATAAGAAGAGCTCTTCAGTAAAGGTTGGGTCCAGCGGGTAACCTCTCTACTGCCAGCATTTACCAAAACCGCTATCACCGAAAAGAAATCCTTTGAAACATGCCTGATTTCTGTCTCCGTTCGCATCCATTGGGAAACATTCTTTAAAGGAATCTCTTTAACCTGCAACTCGTATTTTGTTTTTAATTCTGTAAACCAGCTGATAATCCTGTCCATGCTGTTATGGGCGCGTGTTTCTTCGGTCATCGAAACTAATAAATCATTTAAAAAATCATCGTCTAACCTATAAGGAAAAATCTTTTCTCTTTCGGGGTGCCTGAGGAACTCGTAATGCTGTCTTGGGTTCCCGTCCGCAAAGGGAGCGCAAGACAAGACTGATCTGGCATCCATATTTACAAAATTATTTAAAGTCAATAGTTTCCTAATCTGCCAGGAACTCAACCAGCAAAAATCATCAAGCAAATCTATATCCTGGTCAATCTCTACAATCATATTTCTGTTGCGTTTTTTTAAAAAACGCCCTCCTTGCTCTGTCTGTAGTAAATCAACCAGGAACCTTGAATTTCTCCTATCAAGGAAATAAGCAAGGTAGGCGGGCAATTTTCCTTTATGTACTTGCGTATAGTTACTTTTAGTAGCCTGGACCGTAGGAGAAAGCTGCACAATATTTACGTTACCGGGTTCCATTTTAACTTGCATAAGGAAATACCTCACCCCGGCAACTTTCTTAGTTATAACCCCGAGTATCCCGATTTCCGGTTGGATTATAATGGGTTGGTCCCATTTTTTAACCGGCCCGAAATTAGTTTTGACCCTTATTCCGGAAATTTTAAAGAATTTTCCAGATGTATGCACTAGGTTTTGCGTCTTTTTCTCAAAATACCAGTTTTCAAATGAATCGAGCGGAATCTGCTCAACCGAAAAGTAATTCGCCCTCCTTCTAGATTCAAACCAGGCCATGAATTCTTCCTCCCGGCTGAAAGTTTTATTCAATTTAGCGCCGGGCAGAAAAAATACGTCTTTTATCCGATTTGCCGAATGAGTCATTATCTATTTTCCTCTCTTTATAAATTCCAAGTAATCCTGCCAGCTCCTGATTGATTTCTTAATATCATAATGCGTGCTGGCTAAAACCATGCATACCGCACCTTTCGAGAAACCGTAAAGGCTTATAAAAATCATTCTCGGCACATAGAGCCCTTTAGCCGGATCCTCCATAACATATCTTTTCTTTTCGACTCCGTTTGACAAGCCGACTTTGAATTTGCCGTAAACAGCAATAATAACCTGGTCCGTATCAATATGGGCATGTCCTCCCCTGTCCGAAACAATGTGGTGCATATAAAAAATACGCTTAACGAGAAAGGGAGTATCGATATTACTTTCTATAGAAGTCAAAGTGCCCCTGGAATCTTTTACTGAAGGCAGCTTTACCCACCTGACTTTTTCTAATCTGATATTCATTTTGCCCCCCGCTTAAAACTCCACCATAGTTTGTATAAATCCTTAGCTACGCGAAAAATCCTTCGGAAATTAAAAAACTGCGAGCTGCCGTATACCCGGTGGTAATGCGATACAGGTACCTCTTTAAACTTATAGCCTAAGTCCTGAATCTTCCTGATCATCTCAACACAGATTACTCCACTGTCGTGCTTAAGTTTTAACTTATCAAAAATAGCCCTGCGCATAAGACGGAAATCACAGTCAACATCCTTTATTTTTAAATTAAACAGGGATTTCATAAGATACTGATAAGTCCTGCCGATGATTATCCTGTTTAACGGATCGGAGCGCGAAATCTTATAACCGTTGACCACATCGGTATTCTCGTCTAATCCGCCTACCAGTTTTTTTAATTCCGTAACGTCATATTGAAAGTCGCCATCCGTGTAAAAAACAAATTCTTTAGTCGCGCCGTAAAATCCCGATTTCAGTGCGCCGCCGTAACCCTTGTTTTTCTCGTGAAAAATTAACCTTAAGCGCGGAAATTTCTGCTTCAGCTCCTTTAAGACAAGGCGGCTGTTATCTCGGCTGCAATCATCGATAACGATAATTTCGTAGTCATCCGTAATCTCAGAAGCTGTCTTATTTGCGAGAACAACTATGCTCGCTATAGAACCGGCATCGTTATAGCAAGGAAAAAAACAAGTAAGGCTAATCTTTTTCATTTTTATCCATCCTCTATTTTTAAAAGTTTATCGAATGCCAAGCCGAACCGCCAAAAATAAACCAAACCTACAATTATTACCGGAACAGTGTCAAAAAACTGGTATACGAAGGAAAAACTTAAAGCTTCCGGCTTGCTGATTCCAAATAAGCCTAATCCGAAAATAAAACCCATCTGCATAGTCCCCAGCGTACCCCAGGAGGGTAACATTACGAATAAGGCTATAAAAATTAAAAGAACAAAAGGGGCCAAAAAGCTTAAATTCATAGAAAATGCCTTAAGCATAAAATAAATTGTTAAAGCAGCGGAAACCCAAATAGCAATAGACAGGATTATGGACACGATTATTTTCCTGTGGTCTTTAAAAACCGCTAAACCTTCCGAAAACTTTACTAATCTGAAGCTAAAATGTTCAGCGAATTTTACCGAAAAAATTTTTAAGATTTTGGTTAAAACCCCGTTTATTTTCTGGAAATATTTCTCCCAGTTAATTATGAAAAAAAATGCGACTGCATAAAAAAGGATAAAGATTACGGATGCGAATTTCAATGATCCGTACTGAGACTTATAGCCAAGGTTAAAACCTCCGCTAAAAGTGGATAGTAAAAAAATACAGCCCATGAAGAAAACAAGCGTTAAACCATCCCATAAGCGCTCTAAGATTACCGTAGCAAAACAGGTGCTCTTACTTACCGATTGGCTCCTGCCCAGCATATAAGCCTTTAAAAACTCTCCGGCTCTGGCCGGAAATATATTATTCGCCATAAAACCAACCATGGTAGCCGCAAAAAGACCTTTTAAGCTGATCTTCTTTGTGAAAAATACCCCCCAGCGTATTGCCCGTAAAAAACAATAAAGACATAAGAACAAAAATGCCGGAACCATATAAAGATATCTGCCTTTTCTTATATAGTCAAAAATATAGTTTATTTTGACATCTCGAAAGGCCACGCTTAGTGCTATAATAGTAATAATAATCGAGATTAAGGTATATTTTTTAGGCAGCTTCATCTTGACTGCTCCTTATAAATTTAATAATTGCATATAAACCGAAGCTTAAATAAAGTAAAAGAAAAGGTTCTATTGCTGCCCTGTGCCGGTATGAACCCTCGGTAAGAAAATGCACTAAGGTTCGATAAACAATAAAAAAAAATGCTATTGAGTGCAGACGGAATCCGTATCTTCTAAATGCCAGAAAAATACCGATTATCGTAAAGAGGTAAGCATAAAACCACATGGCATAATAATAACCGCTAAGCCTGTAAAGAAAAAGCATGTCAAAACCGCCGTAGCCCTGATTAAAATAGAGAGCTTTAAACTTATGCCAGAAATTATTCGCTAATACACCTGAAACAAAAAACGGCTTTTCGTAAAATACTCTTACAAGGTCTTTGGGCTGTGAAAGATCTATGCCTGCTTTAATCAAATCCGGGTTCTCTCCTTTTAAATAATGATCAATCAGCGGGTAAGCGGCATTTTCGGTGGCAGATACCGGATACAAAGCGCCTGTATTTTTTAAATTCCTAACAGCGAATGGGGCAAGAGTCAATGCAGTAAAAACAAACATTGCCAGGCAGTATAAAGAAACCTTTTTCAAGCCTGTTTTCCTTTGAGGATAAAATATCAGCCAAGCTGCGAATATAAACGGAAAAAACAAATTTATTTCACGGGTTGCTATTGATAGGCCAAAAGTTACCCCCAGAAAAACAAGAATTAAGATATTGCTTCCTGGCGATTTATTTTCGAGGGTTATAAATTGAGAAATAAGTAGCAGTATTAAAGTCGAGTAAAATATATCCAGCGCCTGATGCCCAATTGCCGCAGAAGAGAAAATAGAGGCAAAGTTTACCGCACTTATAATTGCAATAATTCTGGCAACTCTGATGTTGAAAATATATTTTGCCGCAAAATATACAAAAACGCAGCCGAAAGAAGTTAATATAGCCTGGATAATTCCTACAGCTAAATAACTTCTTGAAAATACCCTGTAAATTAAAGCCACAAACATCCAGTAACCTGCCACTAAAGGTTCGGTAACTTTCTCACCCATTATAAAAGAATGCGCTAAACTATCATAAAGAGTGCCGTCTGAACCTGTTAATATATAGTCAGGGTCCTGCATAATCCGGTAAAGATAGAATAAACGGATTAAAACAGAAACGCAAAAAATTAAGATAATAAATATTTTTTCCTGAAGAATAAAATCTCGAATTTTTTTTAGGTACACTAGGCAAGTATTTTTTAAAAAACTTCCGAAGAAGAGAAACATTGTTAATCCTACTAAGAATTCAAGAATAAAGATACTGCCGTAAAGCCTTTCTTTTTTTAAAAAAAGAAAAGTGATAATATACACCAAAAACGGCAGAAAAGGCAATGAAAAGGATTCTTCTTCTAAACTAATGAATTCTTTTTTGCAACCCTGTACAATCGAATAAACTAATTTTGCGCTATATAAAACTAAGACAGTAAAAGCAGACAAAAAGAACAATTCGAAATACCATTTATATATAAAAGAGCTAAAAATCTCAGGATTCATTCCAGCCTGAATTTTCAATCTCAAAAGCAAAAGGAGCATATGCATAAAAAACCCTGTAGCAAGAATTTTTCTAATGCCGGTTCTTTGCGAACATTTGGTAATGCTGGAGGCTACCAGTGAATAAATAAACATTCCTGCCCAAAATATAATCGGTATGGGAAAATTTCCGTGAATGGCTATGGGTAAAGGGATAGAAAAAAAATGAGCCAGTTTTCCCTGCACGGAAAAAATAGAAAAAATAACCAATAAAACAGAACTGCTTATCAGCAAAAAAAACTGCATAGTTATGCTGGCTCCTCCCTTTTAATTATTCTGCCGCCGCTTGCTTTAACCAAACCCACAGCCGCCCACAGCAAAAAAACAGGAGTCACCATATCCCTGAACCTGAAAACTGTGCCGATATTAGCCTGGGTCAAAGCGCATACCGAAACTAAAATAAAGGAATAAACGAAAAATACCATACATTCTTTCCACTTGTATCTGCTGACAATAAAAAGTCCCCATAAGGCAAAAGGAATAAGAATATACCAGTAGACCACCTGGATGAAAGCAATCATCTTCAGCCAATTATCCACTCTACGGGGAAAAGGCTCAAAGAGAAAATGTATAACGCCCCTTGTATATGCGGCTAAATACTGGCCATATGTAAGCCTGGTAAGCGGAAATAGATAATTCTCCTCATCCCTATCTCTAAGGTATTTAAAATTTTTATTCAGTATATAGTATTTATCTTCGAGGATCCTGTAATTCGAGCCTTTATCCAGGGCTCCAGCCTGATGTATAGATAGGGCCCTGAAAATCTTATACCTGAAAAAGGTATCAAGCTTCTTAAAATCGACTTTTCTAAAAGCAATTAGGACAAGTATAGATAAAAATATAACAAACCCCATCACCCTTAAGGCTCCCTTGGGCTTGTTGGCTATTATAAAATAACTTATAATTATGGATAGCGCAGTAAGTGGCATCAAGAAAATACGAAATTTAGCCTGAATCAACAGACCGAATAGTAAAAATAACAAGAATTTTATTCTCTTTCTGCCTTGCGATTTATAGAAACATAAAAAAGACCAAAAAATGAAAAATGTCAAAAGGATAACAGGAATATCCTTAAGGTTAGTGGTAGACCAAAAAAATAAAGACGGGAAAAATGCAACAATCACAGCAAACAACCTCGATACCATTTCCGTAAGGAACATTCTTGCGATAAAATAAGACAAAATTGCCAATAATGCGCCAAACAGACAATTCATTAATGCCGTACTTACCGGGCTAAACCCGAAAATATAATGATAAAGGGCAACGATGTAGCTATAGCCGTGCCAGCCGTATATCGGGTTATAAGCTGATCTAAGCACCTTATCGGATAAGGCCACCTGCTTCCAGTCTAAAGCCATCCAATACCCTCTAAGCGCATAATATGAACTATCGCCGAATAAATTTGGAATATTTGGCGCCCAGCCAGGGTAACCAGGATAAGTCAGAATATGGTCTTGCCAAACTAAAGTTCCGCTCATAAAAAAAAAAAAGAGTGCCCGCGTAAAAAAAGCAAATGCAAAGAGATTAACTAAGAAATATTTTTCTCTCGATGCGCCCTTAGCGTAGATGTGAAACAAAAATAAAGCTGTGAACGATACGATACAGAAAGAGCCAGGGCTTAAAAATAGCAATACGCCTAATAGTATTCCTAAAAAAAATAATTTAAGGTAATTCATCTACCCATGCCTCACTGCTTTATACTGAAAAAAGGCTATTCCCAACCAAGTCAGGTTATGAGCAAGCGCAAAGCAAATCATCGTCCAATATAACAATGATAGGCCAGAATATTTATAGAATACAGGAAAAAGTATGGATACCAAAAAAAGCACGTTTATATCTCGCGTAGAAATCCAGAGAAAAACCTTACCCAGCTTAAAGAGAATATTCCTGTTTATCTCTTCTTTGAATTCTCCAAATGATGAACGCTCCATTAAATTAAATGACCAATTAGATGATTTTACCGGAATATGAATTAGGGCTTTTTTCATATGAAAGCCGAAGACTAAAAAGAAAAGAATAGCGAATACGCTGACGTCATTAGTTTTAAAAAATAGGCCGAGCATAATAGCTAAGCCAAGAAGCGAACCGCTACTCCCCTGAAAATTATTTTCAAAATATTCGAGCCATTCGCCAAAAATAGAAGTTTTAGAACTTATCCTTGCCACATCACCGTCTACATAATCCAATATATCCGAAAGCTCAATAAAAATCCCTGCCAGCACAATAAAAAAAACTTCGGCTTTCAAATAAAAAAACATAGCAAAAAAGAATAAAGCCGACCTAAAAAGTGTGATTGCGTTTGCAGAAACACGCACCTTGACAAGCATCTTCGCTATAGGCAAAGAAATCTTTCTGTTAAGGTGGTCAACCCAATCGCCGTATTTTGAAACCGGCCTAATGTGCATTTTCTTTGCTCCTGAATATTTCGGTTATCATGTAAATGCCGGCTAAGAAGAAACCTGTAATTTGCGCTGGATTCTTCACCAGATGCTTAAAAATAAGCCAAAAATATCCGACCCTGAAATAAAATTTCTTGTGCGCCAACTTATATAATTGATAGATCTCTTCACTGGTCAAGTCATCGTTCCTGAATTTTGTCTCCTGATGCAATCCCATATCATCCCAGCACCTGACATCTTTTAACCAACCTTTCCGCAGCGCTTCTTCGTACAAATCTGTCCCCGGGAAAGGAGTAGTGATACAAAACTGGGCAATATGGGGGTTTAACCGAATAGCAAAATCAATTGTCTGCTCAGTAGTTTCACGGGTATCTCCGGGCAAGCCTATCATAAAACTGGCTAAAATTAAAAAACCCTCTTTTTTTGCTAAATTAATTATGCTTTCTACCATGCCTAATTTTATATTCTTGCCTATCCCATTCAATATCTTCTGATTACCGCTTTCTACCCCGAAATTTAAACCATAACAGCCTGCTCGCCGCATTTTCTTAAAAAGTTGGGCTGGGTAAGGAAAATCCAGCCTGGCATAGCACCACCACTTAATTTTAATCTTACGCCTAACTACCTCGTCACAGAAGCTTTCAACGCGTTTTTTATTAGCTAAAAATGTATCGTCCAATATCGCTAATTGCTTAATCTTATATCTAGTTTTAAGATTTTCTACCTCCTCAATTATATTATCAATACTCCTGAATCTAACGTCTGGCCCCCAAAAATGCAACGATGAACAATAACGACATCGGCTGGGACAACCTCTTGATGTAATGATTGTCATGCTCTTTTTCCCACGGCAACCGATATTCCAAAGGGCTCCCGGAGAATACAAATCTAATTTAAATAAATCGCGGTTGGGATAAGGTAAAATATTAAGGTCCTTTATTCTCTGGCGTTTTTTGTTAACCAATATCTCTGAACCTCTCCTAAAAGCGATTCCCTCAATACTCTGCAGGTCGTTAAAATTTTTACGTATTAATTCCCTCACCGTTTCTTCGCCTTCACCCATCACAATGATATCTGCTTGCGGGCACTCCTTTAGCATCTGCTCTGGGAAAAAAGTGACATGCGGCCCTCCTAAAATTATCTTTTTATTGGACTGCTGACCCACCTTCTCGATAATCTTAATTATTGTCGGCACCATAAGCGTAGTCGTAGTAAAGCCGACAACATCAGCGTCTGAAGCAACAATATTATCAACTGTGGAATTAATATCCATCCCTTCGGCATTAGCGTCCAAAACCTCTATAGATAAACCCTCCTGGGCAATAATCGAACCGATGTATGCAAGCCCCAACGGCAGTTGTACCTGTACGGCGGGCTTGAATCCCGAATATACACTTTCCAAATAAGGAGGATTAACCAATAATACCTTCATAAATCTCTTCTTCACCACAAGCCGATTTTTTCACAAGCACCTCTTAAGAAAAACTTTATTTGTTGTGAATTCATAAACAACACCAAGTTAAAAACCAAATAAATAAGCGTTACCGCCATAAAAATCTTTTTTTGCCTGCTTCTTTCATACAAATATGTTATTCCGCTTGCTCCGATGATGATTAATAACGGCTCAAAGCTCAAGCGGAACCTGGGCAAAGCAAAGAAAACCAGGTGAATAATCTGAAAATAAAAAATGGGAAGAAAAAACAAGACGTAATTCTCTTTCCTGGTGGCAATAAGACGGAAGGTTCCGTAAAGAAAAAATGGCAAGATAAAAACATAGCCGGAATTATACGTTGCTTTACCGTCACCCAAAATTTCCCAATCTAAAGGCGACCATAAATACAGAAGCTTCAAAACCTCTAATTTAGCGACTTTACCCGGGTTATTCTTGACAAAATCCAGTGTTTTTGCAAAGAAAAATGCCCTTCTTTCTTTAAACGAGCTGATTTTTCTTGCCTCCTGCATTACGGGGTCATCATCAGGCCGGATACCAAAAATCTTTCCCTTGTAAGGGCAGAAGGAATTATACAGCCCCCTGTCCGCAGCTTCTGTAACCGGAATTATACTTCCTCCGGAAACATAGTAATTACGGATAGTCCAAGGAAGAATCGTAAAAATGAATATTAAAACAAAAAGCAGCTGATAAGTAATATTCTTTTTTAGGCCCATGTAGCTTTTATTGTGGTAAAAAAGATAGCTTGAAAGCAGAAAAATAAATAAAATTGTTACCGAACGCGTCAGTGTAGCTAAACCTAAAGCAAAGCCGCAAAGAGCCAAAAAGCTAAAACGCGAAGATTTTACAAACTTAATAACCAACCATAGAGAGAAAGTAAAGATAAAAATAAACAAGTTTTCCGACAGCAACATGGTATTTAATTTGATAAAAAGCGGGTAAAATGCGGCAATAATGCCTGAACAAAGGGCGGTTTTTTCGTCAAAATATTCTTTAGCGATATAATAAATTAAAATACAAAACACAGCACCGATTAAAGACTGGAGAAGGCAGATAAAAAACGGGTTCTCACCGAATAGAGTATAATTTATCCCTATAAATAAAGGATATAAAGGATGGTCCTTAAGGGGAAACTTGCTTAACATTGCAATACTGAAAACACCCCAGTCAGCGATTGATCTTCCCAGGGAATTGTAAACCTGGGCATCCCCGCTAAGCGCAGACCTTAACGTAAAGACCGCAATTAACCGGGCCAAAAACGATAAAATAAAAATAGTTATAACCTTCATTTCACTAAATTCCGCCTTAACCAATGACCGGATGCCTTTTTAACAAAACCGGGCTGAATGCCCCAGATTTTTTTTAATAAAGTAAATCTGGTTGAAGAGGGGTCCAGCGGCCGGGGTAAATCCCTTTTTTCTTCGGCCTTATCGAATAAATAAAAAAAGTTGTAATCCTTGAGCCTGGCTCCCCACTTCGTTTTATATCTTATCTGGCCCTCGTACCTGGCCGGGCCGAAATCAAAAAATTTAAATTTATTCTTAACCGCCCACTTTATGAACTCCCAATGCGCCAGGTCTGCAGCACGCTTAGGGTGTTGGCGCTCATCCGAAACGATATACTGGATATAAACCCTTTCGTTCGTTACAAAACCCAAAAGTGCAGCGAGTATTTGGCGGGGCTGCTGTACAAAGAATATTTTCATCCGTTCTTTGAAATTTGTTTTGCAGTCTAAAAAATACTTCAGGGATAACGGCGGAGAACCCAGCCTTATGGTAGACCTAAGGTATAGCGGATAAAAATGCTCTTTTATCGCAGCAAGCCCGGATTCCTCAAAACAAGTTAGATGATTACGCTTGGCTTTATTCACCGCTTTTCTTACCTGGTAATCAAATTTATTCCATAGCTGATCCTCATCAATAAGATCTAATTCGGCATATTGTAGAAAAGGCTGAATTGAAAACTCTCTCTTCATCAACTCTCTGGGTAGGCCTAAACCCGCATTTATCTGTAGATATTTGACCTTATACTTTCTGATCAATTCCCTTAAAAAAGCGGAAATTACTTCAAAATCAAGCCTCTCGGGTTCAGACGAAACTATCCCGCCGTATTCCGCGAATGGTATAGATTCGATCTTATTAAAAATAAGCGTTTTTGCTACGTAAACCGGCAGCAAACCGACAATTGCATCATTATCTTTAAATACCAAATTAATGCCTTTAAGTTGGAAATTTTGCTTAAGTACATGTTGGTATTCCGCCATTTGGTAAAACCGCGACTCTGGATGTGACAAAACAATGCTGTTCCAGTCCTGCGTATTTACGTTATCGTAAGCGTAAATGTTCATTATTTAAGTGCAAGCGCTTCCCTTAATGTCTGAAATTTAAAATCTTCAAGTGCCCTGAATAACTTGTTTCTGAATGTATGTTTCTTGTAATTTAATATAAAGTTTTCTCTCAAGGAGAACTTCTCTTTAAAATAATAATTAAGCAGTTCATGGGGATGCAGATAAAAGATAGCGTAACGCTTTTTTTTATTTATCAAATCTACATAGTTCTTTGTAAGCCAGTATGGCAGTGCCCGTAGATAAAATCCTCCTGCCACGATAACTACTTTATTCAATATCCGTAGGGTCGTGGGTGGCACTTCCCAGAATCCGGCAGAGTGAAAATAAGTAATCCGCTCCGCAGACTTCATCCCGTATAAAAAGTTTACCGCAGGAGAAATACTAGAATCATACAACAAGCCGCAACTTTTAATTATATCCATCGCCCATAAATTCTTATCGGTTATGGACCAGTAAGGAGCCCTGTAGCCGAGGATACGTTCGCCAATTATGTCTTCGATTATTTCTTTGGAGCGTAAAAGATCCTCCCTGAACTCTTCAGGTTTAAGAAGGTAAACCGGGTGATGCCGGTAACCGTGGCTGGCTACTTCATGGCCTTTGCTGTAAATTAACCTCACTAATTCCGGCATTGATTCAGCCACTTCGCCAAGGATAAAGAAAGTTGCTTTGGCATCAAATCTATCTAATAAGTTTAGAAGCTCCACGAGGGGCTTATCAATCAAATCGAGATTAAAAGAGCCGACTCTAGGAGCACATCTTTCAAAACGTGAATGTTCTATGCCTTCGACATCAATAGTTAAAACGTTCTTCATATTTCTTAACGGGTAAACCTGAATTTTATAATCGCGAACAATACTTTAAAGCCGATACGCCAGCGAAGCTTCTTTCCTTCCTGATGGGTTCTCGGTATATAATCTATAGGTACCTCATAGATCTTCTCGTTATTTTTTAGAAGCTGTGTAGTGATCTCCGCCTCTATTTCAAAACCGTTAGATCTTAAGTGCAACTTCTTTATCGCGTCTCTAGTAAATACCTTATGGCAGGTGGCAATATCGGTTAAATTTGCCCCGAAAAGAATGTCTACCGCCCAGGTTATCGCTTTATTTCCTACATAGCTGCCGAAACGAGTTTTCCCTCTTCCTTTTAAAAACCTGGAGCCGAAGACTACTCTTTTGTCTCCGTTTAGTATCGGGCTTAAAAGATAAGGATACTCTGCAGGATGCACCTCCAAGTCAGCATCCTGTATTAACTGAATATCACCTGTTGCCCAGCGCAAACCCTTTCTGATAGCAGCACCTTTACCTTTACGGCGCTTCTCAAATATTACTTTAATATCTTTCCTCTGCAGGTTATCTAAAATTTCCTTTGTTCCGTCCGTTGAGCAACCGTCGACTACTATTATTTCTTTCTCCATGCCGGTATCGACATTATCTATCCTTCTGATGATTTCTTTAATAGTCTTTTTTTCATTATAAACCGGGATAATTATGGACAGGCGCTTCACTCTTTAATCCACCTTTCTAAATTATCGTTTATTTCTTCTATGTGATCTATATGCTCAACGGCAATCCAATCCTCTCTGATCGGATAAGCGAAAACTTTTTTCTTTTTCTTTAAGGCGGCGTTAATCAACATAGGCATGGTAAAAGCCTTATTTTCAGGAATATACTTTAAACTAGAAACCTTAACCATATATATGCCTGCGCTGACGCAATAAGATTCAACCGGCTTTTCTGTTATGCCCTGGATTAATCCTTCTTTTATATCCATTACGCCAAACGGTATTTTCTGAATAAATTTTTTTATCCCTACCGTAAGATCCGAATTATTCCGCTGGTGGGTTGACCACATCCTTCTAAAGTCAAGCCTGGTGAGTATATCCCCGTTCATAAGCAAAAAAGATTCTTCTTTTTTAAAACGGAACTGCCTGGAAATCATTTTTAGCGACCCGGCAGTGCCTAAAGGCCTGTCCTCGTGCACATAATTAATATTAACGCCGAAACGCTCTCCCTGCTGAAAGTATGTTTTAATTAATTCCGCCTTGTAGCCTACGGAAAGCACGAACTCTTTAAATCCAAATCTTTTTAGTCTAGTAATAATTATCTCGAGTATCGGTTTTTCTCCTATCGGAATTAAAGGCTTGGGAATCGCAAAAGTAAGCGGCCGCAGCCTGGTACCCTCTCCGCCGGCCAAAATAATTACTTTCATTTATTACCTCCCTATTTAAACCGCATAGAAATCGTGGCTGTATTCGTCTAAATGCGATGCTATAAAATCAACCGTTTTCTTAAGGCCCTCTTCCAATGATACCCGTGGCTTCCATCCTAATATTCTCTTTGCCTTCGTTATGTCTGCGCAAAGAAGCATTACCTCGCTTTTTTCCGGGCGCATGCGGATATTCTGAATCTTTATACGCACGTCTTTACCGATCAAATTAGCGATTTTTTCAGCTAACTCTCCGATTGAAATATCCCTTGAGGTACCGATGTTAATCACTTCTCCTACGGTTTTATGGGACTGAGCAATTTTTATAAAGCCCTCAACTGTGTCGGAAACGTAAGTGAAATCCCTGCGCGGCTTGGTATTGCCTAAATATATAACCCTTTTTCTCAATGCCTGGCTTATAATTGTCGCTATTACTGCGCGCATTGACTGCCGCGGCCCAAAACAATTGAACGGCCTGATAATTGCTACCGGAAGGTCGAAAGAATAATAAAAACTTTTTGCCAAGGCATCTGCTGCGATCTTGCTAGCGGAATACGGAGATTGAGGCTGTAGCGGGTGCTTTTCGTCTATAGGGCTATAAAGCGCTGTACCGTAAACCTCGCTGGTCGAAGTCTGAACGATTTTTTCCACCCGCTCATCCTTAGCGGCAATGAGCACATTCAATGTACCGATTGTATTTGTATTTACTACCTCTTGCGCATGCTGATAGGAATAAGGAATGCCTACCAAAGCAGCAAGGTTAAAAATAAAATCCCGGTTTTTAACAGCCTTTTTCACGGTTTCCATTTCCTTTATGTCTCCGGAAAAAAATTCAAGCATGCTATTTTTCTTTAATAAAAGGTGATTAAGGCAGCCCGCATCATTCCGGGGGTTATATTCGACAAAAGCGCGCACATGAGCACCCAACTGGACTAACCTCTCAGTGAGGTGGCTGCCGATAAAACCGCCCGCTCCGGTAACCAGGACCTTCTTGTTTTTCCAGCTAAACATAAATTTTAATTTTCCTTTTTTAAAAATTATTATTATTGGTCTTGTATACCTTCTCTTCTAAAAAGCCGTCGTATAAAACCTGCAATCTCCTTGCATAACTTTTAGCAGTAAAATTCTCTAAAACCCTCTGCCTGCCTGATTCACCGAATTTCTGCGCTGTTTCCGGATTATCCAGCAATAATTTAATCGCTTCGTATAAGGCTTTGGCATCTCTTGGGGGAACCAGAATTCCTGTACGCCCGTCTTTTATAACCTCAGGCACCCCCCCTACCTTAGTGGCAACGCAAGGCAAAGCCATATACATAGCTTCAATCAGAACTATTCCGAATGCCTCCGATAAAGCCGGTGAAACAAATATTTTTAAAACCTGCAGTATGTCCGGGATATCTCTTCTCTGTCCGAGAAAAATAACCTTTCCCGGTAAATTGTATTTTTCAATCTGGCTTATCAGTTTATTTTTCAAATATCCTTCACCAACTAATATTAATCTTGCCTCGCTGAACGATTCAACCACTAGCTTAAATGCTTGCAATAAATATTCATGGCCTTTTCTGTGAGCCAACGACGCAACATACCCAATCAACAATTCTTGGCCGGATAATCCTAACTCCCTTAAAACATCCTCTTTTGTTTTTTTCGCTTTGAATTCAGCACAATCAATGCAGTTATATAAAACCGAAAGCCTGGCGCTGGGAATTTTCTCTTCTTTAGCTATGACTCTGCCGGTTTTTTCAGAACAAACTATAATCTTATCTGTAAATCCAGAGAGGCAATGATTAATTAATCTAAAAAATACACCAAATGCCGCGTTATAGCGCTCGTATTCGCTCTGCTCCTCGCTTATAATTATCGGCACACCGGCTAATTTAGCCGCCAACCTGCCATGCAGGTTGGTGTTAGAAAGACAGGTATGCACAATGTCAAATTTGTTTTTTTTAATGTACCTGTATAAGGCCAAGGTGGCCAAAAGGTTAAAAGACCTATCGGAATGCCGCAAACAATCTACTTTATATCCGCAAGACTCAAGCTCCTCAGCAATCTTACCCTTGCCTGTTAAACAACACAGTGTTATATCATATTTATTTCGGGAAATGTTTTTCAGAACGCTTAATCTGTTCTGTTCAGCTCCCCCTACGCCCAGAGTAGGATGTAAAAAAAGAAGCCTTGCCTTTCTCCGACCAGAAAAACTCAAATCTTTACGGCAAATCATTATCTCTCTGTCGCCAAGCATGAACCTTGAAAAAAAAGGACAATTGCTGATGGATGCGGAAAAATTTTTTAAAATTATATTAAGTCTGTTTTTCCACGTTAATTTTTTGTAAATAAATGCGGGCTTGGCTTTATTTTCATATACCGTTATGGTAAGAGGTGAGAATCCGTTTTTCTTCATAAAACGCTCTAGGGTGGGCGGAGTAAATTCCCAAAGGTGCGTTGGGGGATTCTGAGAAAACCTGTTCTTTTTAAAAAACATATTAATGGTAAGGAAAAAATTAAATATTGAGCGGTTAAAAGTAAGAGGTTGCTCAAGGAGAAGCAATCCGTCGTCCTTTAATAAGCTATGGGCCGCTTTTAAGCTTCTGCGGGGATCGCGAAGATGCTCCAGCACATCACCGAAATGAATAATGTCAAAACTTTTATCAGGAAACATACCTTCTTGAAAATAACTATTTACTATTTTAAATCCCAGTTC
>Ga0180301_10000439_pt1 | contig 32029 bp, 29 predicted proteins | sample GuaBasSediGuay16_FD_121797 | JGI IMG/M metagenome (GOLD analysis project Ga0180301, IMG submission 121797) | Subseafloor sediment microbial communities from Guaymas Basin, Gulf of California, Mexico - Guay16, Core 4569-2, 12-15 cm | ecosystem: Environmental > Aquatic > Marine > Hydrothermal... | reverse complement strand
TTTTTATGTTTTAAAAGAGAAAAAAAATATGAAGAAGTATGAAAATAAATGTAGAATTATTAAAATTAATAAAATAATTGTAAAAAATAAAGGTTATGGTAAAAAAAGGTAATAATTATAAAAAATAAAAGTTAATTTAGTAAAAAAACAAGGTAACAAAAGAAAAAAGTTATAATTATAAAATAATAAATTCAAATGATAAATTCAAGATAAAATTAATTTATTCAAGAAAAAATTAATTTCATTTTCCAAAGGAAATGGAGGGGGTATATAACATTAAGAACATAAAATTATTTATATCACCTGAGTTTCGTGTGGAATTAATAAGTGGGGTGGTAGATTGCAGGATCTGTCTGGTTATTTTGAGGGTTTTATTAAAAAAAATTCTATTTTTGTGAATAAGAAAGTTCTTTTACCTTCTTATTGTCCTGAAAAGATCTTACATAGAGAAAAACAAATAGAAGATATTGCAAAGATTCTGGCTCCAAGTCTAAAATTAGAGAAACCATCTAACCTATTTATTTATGGTAAAACTGGAACTGGAAAAACAGTAACAGTAAGACACGTACTTTCTAATTTGATGTCTGTTTCAAAAAAAAATAACATACCACTTAAATTAGTCTATGTTAATTGTAAATTAAAAAAAATCGCGGATACAGAATACAGGGTGGTTGCACAACTAGCACGTGAATTTGGTAAGGAAATACCAACCACTGGCTTACCTACAGATGAAGTGTATAATGTTTTGTTTAATGCAATAGAGAAAGAAAGAGGAGTAATAATAATAGTGTTAGACGAAATTGACCAGTTAATAAAAAAAACAGGAGATGAAATTCTATATAATTTTACGAGGATTGACTCAGAGTTGAAAAACACTTTACTTTCAATTGTTGGTATTAGTAATGATTTGTTTTTTTTAAATAATTTAGATCCTAGAGTAAAGTCTTCTCTGTCAGAAGAAGAGATTGTTTTTGAGCCATATAACGCAATTCAAATACAAGATATTCTGAGAACAAGAGTTTCTGAAGTTTTTGAAGAAGGTGTTCTTGCTGAAGGCGTTATAGAGAAGTGTGCTGCTTATGCAGCCCGCGATCATGGAGACGCTAGGAGAGCAATAGAACTGTTAAGGGTCGCTGCCGAGATAGCAGACAGAACCAATCAAAAAAATATAAGAATAGAGCATGTTGATGAAGCAGAAGAAAAAATAGAGCGGGATACGGTTTTTTATGTTATAGATAATCAACCAAAGCAATACCAACTAACCCTTTTCGCTTTGTTTTCATTAAATAACCAAAGCACAGTTTATACAGGTGACATATATAGTTATTATAAAAAACTTTGTGTGAAAGCTGGGCTGCGACCATTAACACAAAGAAGAATTTCGGATATCTTGGCTGAATTTGATATGCTTGGTTTGATTACGGCAAAGGTTGTTTCGAAGGGAAGATATGGGCGCACAAGAGAAATCAATTTATCTATCCCTAATACAATAAAACAAACGATATTTGCTAGCCTAAAGAATAATTTGGGTTTATAATTTAACACATAAAATGAAAAGAATAACAAAAGAAAAAGTTAAAGCTCTGCTAAGTCTTGGATTTTTGATTGCTGTAGAAAGCGGTATAGAAAATATAGATAGTGGCTTCGTAGCATCGAGATTGAAAAATTTAAAGAACCAAGAACCACCACTGATCATAACGGCGGAAGTATTAGAGTTTTTAGAATTTTTCCCAAAAGTGACAATAAATTGGGTTGAATTAGAGCGGTGTTTGGTTTTAGAACAAAAGTATGGCAACAAAAAACCACTCACCAAATTCAAAGATTATTTAACAAAAAATAAACATAAACTTGTGATTAAAAATGAAAAAAACAAGACCGCCGATACCACCCCTGTAAAAATATTAAAGTGTTTCAAGACACAACCCAAAAAACTCACCATTGCAGATTTTGTTGATTATTTTAATTTTAGATACAAAGCGATAGAAAAGATATTAAAACAGAGACAAGAACTTCAGAACACGGTCAGCATAAACCGCGTATTAGACAAGACAGATCGGGAACACATCTCGATATTAGGTATGGTGGCTGAGATCAGAGAGACAAAAAACAACAATTTGATGTTAACGTTAGAGGACCAAACAGGTAGCATCAAAGTTGTTGTTAGTAAAAACAAGCCAGAATTATACGAGTCTGCCAAAAACGTCGTTTTAGACGAGGTAATAGCTATAAACGGTGTTAATGGAAACAAGGTTGTGTTTGCAAACGAATTGTATTGGCCAGATATACCCATAAATACAGCCCTTAAAAAATGTTCTGACGATGTTTATGTAGCGTTCTTGGGTGATCCACATTTTGGCATAACAAATTTCTTAAAAAAAGAATTTGGAAAATTTATTAGATGGTTAAATGGTGATTTGGGTGGAGAAAAACAAAGAAGAATTGCTTCGAAGGTTAGATATGTTTTTATTGTGGGTGATTTGGTTGAAGGTGCAGGAATTTACCCTGGTCAGGAAGACGAACTTGACATAAATGATATTAAAGAGCAGTATAGGGTCTTATTAGACTATCTTGATAAAATTCCTAAACAGATAAAAATCATTATTTGCCCTGGCAACCACGATGCTGTGAGGATAGCGGAACCACAACCACCCATTTACGAAGATTTTATTAACACAAAGAAACTACCAAATCTAATTTCCGTTAGTAATCCTGCGCTTGTAAACATACATGCTTCAGATACATTCTCTGGCTTTAATGTACTTTTATATCATGGATTTAGCTTTCCATATTATGCAGATGTTGTTGATGCTATCAGAACGCAAGGTGGACTGAAAAGACCTGACCTAATAATGAGATTTCTATTACAGAGAAGGCACCTTGCACCATCGCATACATCAACACAATATATCCCTGTTCCAGATTACGATCCTTTAGTAATTGACATTGTCCCAGATTTTTTTGTTACAGGTCATATACACAGGGTTGCTGTGTCTAGTTATCGTTCTGTGACGTTACTTAATTGTTCGTGTTGGCTAAGCTCAACAGAATATCAGGAGAAGCGCGGTATAGTACCTGAGCCGTGTAGAGTACCCGTCGTTAGCCTAAAAACACGAGAAGTTACTATTATGAAGTTTGGTGATTAAAATAGATGCAAGCGCAAAAATTAAAACATATTTTGATGGTATAAACGACGAAATCAAAAAGGCGTTTTCTATAGCTACCAAAGCCAGGGAAAAAAAATACGACCCTGTTGATTTTGTGGAAGTGACTCTTGCAAAGAACATGGCAGAGCGTGTTATTGGTTTAATTTCTGTTGTTGCACCCCAAATAAAGGGTGCTGGAGCAGAAAAGAGAATTATTGAATTGGAGAAAAAATACGGTGTCTTAGATTGGAGGGTTGCATTGCAGATAGCTTTAGAGATTTCACAAGAGAAATTTTGCAAATTTAAGAACAAAAAGGAGGCTATGGAGGTGGGAATAAGAACTGGCTTTGCATATAGCACTGTGGGTGTTGTGTCGTCTCCGTTGGAAGGGTTTGTTGGGCTTGATTTAATTGATAGACTTGATGGTAGAGGAAAATATTTCAGACTAAATTTTTCAGGGCCAATAAGGAATGCGGGTGGCACAAACGCTGCAGTAAGCGTGTTGATAGCCGATTATGTTAGGAAAAAAATGGGTTATGCTGAATACGATCCGACTGAAGAAGAAGTGAAGAGGACATTTACTGAAATAGAAGATTACCATGAACGCGTTACAAATCTACAATATTTTCCTTCAAAAGAAGAAGTCGAATTTTTAATGAGGAATATGCCAGTCCAAATTAGTGGCGATCCTTCTGAGAAATATGAGGTGAGTAACTACAAAGATCTTCCTAGAATTCCTACTAATTTTCTTAGAAGTGGTTTTTGTTTAATTCATTCCAGTTGTGTTCCACTTAAGGCGCCGAAACTTTGGAAACAGCTAAATAAGTGGGGTAAAGATTTTGATCTGGATCACTGGAACTTTTTAAAAGATTTTTTGAAAATCCAGAAAAAAGCCAAAGCATTGGGTAGTGTAAATGAAGCAAAAGATAAGATCATACCTGTGTATACTTATATTACTGATATTGTTGCAGGGAGACCAGTTCTTGGGCACCCATTGAGACACGGAGGATTTAGACTTAGATATGGTAGATCTAGAGTTAGCGGCTATTCGAGCATGGCCATACACCCTGCAACAATGCATGTTTTAGATGGTTACATTGCAGTGGCAACACACATTAAAGTCGAAAGACCTAGTAAAGGCGCAGCATTGACTTCGTGTGATCTAATTGAGGGACCAGTAGTGCAGTTAGAGGATGGCTCTGTTATCAAATTAGAGAATGAAGAAGAAGCAAAAAAAATGAAAAATAAAATAACAAAGATTCTGTTCCTAGGAGATTTATTAATTTCATACGGTGATTTTCTTAATAGAGCACACAGGCTTCTTCCACCAGGATATTGTGAGGAGTGGTGGGTACAAGAAGTTGAGAGAGCTGTTGTAGATGTTTTTGGATCATTAGATCTAAATAAACTTGCAAATATTATCGAGGTTGACGAAAAACGCACAGAATACCTTATAAAGAATTATTTGTTAAGAGATATAACTTATTTTGAGGCTAAAGCAATCAGTCAGAGATTAAACGTACCACTACACCCAAAATTTCTATTTTTTTGGGATGCTTTAAGCTATGACGATTTATATGATTTGATTTCCAATCTGGGTTCTATCAATATTTTTAAGGAAAATGGTAGAGTTGTTAAATTTGTTATACCTGCCAATAAAGCAAAAATCATATTTGAAAAATTATGTCTTCCCCACAAATTAGTAAGCAAGGAGTTCGTTGTGGTTGAAGGTGATACAGCAAATGCGTTTTTAGACACATTAAACCTAATAGACAAAGAAAGTGTTGGTGAGTTGTTAAAAAAATTAAAGGATTACGAGTCTGTTGATATAATGGACGTGATAAATGATATTTCTGATTACCAAATAAGGCCAAAAGCAGGTGTATTCATTGGAGCAAGGATGGGTCGTCCGGAGAAAGCAAAAATGAGAAAACTAACAGGAAGCCCACAAGTACTTTTTCCTGTTGGTGAAGAAGGTGGAAGATTAAGGTCGATACAATCTGCTCTGGATGTTGGTAAGGTAAAAGCAGATTTCCCTATATTTTATTGTTCAGATTGTGACAGAGAAACAATATTTTCTGTTTGCGAGGCCTGTGATAAACCAACAGAAAAAAGATTTTTCTGTAGTGTGTGTGGCCTAATAGATAAACCAGAATGTGAGAAGCACGGACAGGCTTCAACTTATAGGTGTAAGGAAATTGACATTAGACGTCTTTTTAATCACATTCTAAAAAAACTTTCTACAAATTCATATCCTGATTTGATTAAAGGTGTTAGAGGAACTTCTAATAAAGACCATGTTCCAGAACATTTGATCAAGGGCGTTTTAAGAGCAAAGTATGGGTTGTTTGTTAATAAGGATGGCACAATTAGATACGATGCAAGTGAAGTCGGAATAACTCACTTTAGACCAAAGGAGATAGGAACTACCATAGAGAAACTTAAACAGTTGGGTTATACTACAGATGTTAGTAATAGGCCCCTGGAGAGTGAAGATCAACTACTCGAAATTTTTCCCCAAGATGTAATTTTGCCTTCTTGTCCGGTTTCACCAGATGAAGATTGTGCGGATATACTTTTTAGGTCTACTAAGTTTATAGATGAACTGCTTGTAAAGCTCTACGGGCTTGAACCTTATTATAATTTAAATGATAAAGCAGATCTTGTGGGACAACTTATAGTAGGATTAGCACCACACACTAGCGCAGGCATAGTTGGTAGAATTATTGGTTTTTCAAAGACACAAGGCTTTTTCGCCAACCCAATCTTCCACGCTGCAATGAGACGAGACTTAGATGGAGACGAGTCTTGTGTGTTTTTGTTGTTGGATGCTTTTCTTAATTTTTCTAAAATATACTTGCCAAATCACAGAGGCGCTACAATGGATGCACCACTTGTACTCACATCAGTTCTGAATCCTTCAGAGGTTGATGATATGGTTTTTGATATGGACATAGTATCTAGGTATCCTTTGGAGTTTTATGAAGCGTGTATAGAAAGAAAGATGCCTTGGGATGCTAAAATAAAAAAGATCGGTGATGTCCTTGGCACTAAAGAACAATTTGAAGGTTTGACATTCACACACGACACCAAAAATATAAATAAAGGAGTTTTGTGTTCAGCGTATAAACTCTTACCATCAATGGAGGAAAAGCTTAGAGGGCAAATGAATTTAGCTGAAAAATTAGTGTCTGTTGTTGAAGCAGATGTAGCAAAGTTAGTTGTTGAGAAACACTTTTTAAAAGATATAAAAGGAAATCTAAGAAAATTTTCCCAACAAGTTTTCAGGTGTGTCAAATGTAATGAGAAATATCGGAGACCTCCCCTTACAGGGAAATGTGCAGTTTGTGGGGGGAAGATCATCTTCACGGTTTCAGAAGGCAGTATAGTTAAATATTTAGAACCGAGTATTAGCCTAGCGAATAAATACGAAGTTCCAGCCTATTTAAAACAAACACTCCTTCTTTTAAGAAGAAACATCGATCAGATTTTCGGGAGAGAAAAAGAAAAACAGACTGGCTTAGGTAAGTGGTTTGGTTAAAGCTTTTTAGATAAAAAGACATTGTGCGTATGGAACGCCTTGAATCTTAAGTATGGAGTTTTGTTCAATCAAGTTTTTCTTCAGACCAAGATTAACCGCCTTTTTTCCTGTAAAAATGATGTTGTTTGCAGTTTTTAGAAGTGATTCGATCTCTACCTGCGTCATCTCTCTTCCCTTGAAGAAGTCAGAGTCTAGATCAAGTTGGATGTGTTCATCAGAGAATTTTTTACCAACAATTTCTTTATCACTAATTACTAAGATTGTTGTATTCTTAGAAGAATGTACTTTGACTATCATATTTTACTCTGCACCCTTGATTTAGCTCCACATGCCAAACACTTTATGAAAGTAGAGTTTTTTTCTTTTACCAATTTTGTATCGGGTTTCCCACATTCAGGACAGAGAACGAATTGCCGCGCGTATTGGTATATTTTTTCATTGATTCTAGATGCTGGAACCTTTGTACCTATTATAACTAAGTTTTTTTTAATCTCTCCAGGTGTTGCCAGTTCACGCAGAATAAATTTCAACATATGTTCTGGCTGTCTGTTTAATGTGGCTGCTATCTGAAAAAAGTTGCTAATTATTGTTTTGTTACCTTGAATATGACCCCGCACATTTGGAATTTCAAATCTTTCAGAGGTTATAACTGATTCTGGTAGATTTTTGCGTGCACGTTCTAGTAGCTTTTTGTAGTCCATGTTTTGTAGGAAAAGCAGGTTATTTTATAAATGTTACCCAGCCAAAGATAGGAACCAGCCAAAGATAGGAACATAAGATTTATAAAGTTAATTTAAAAATCGATCATCATGGTGTTGGAGTCTTTGATTAATCCCTTTAAAGCAGAACGTCATCCCTGGGAGATGTTTTTTATAGGTTTTTTGTATTCTTCTGTGGCAATCTTTTTGGCTTTGTGGATATTTAAAGGTCATGCCAGTTTGGTTGCAATTTTTTTAACAGTGTTGGCTTGTGTCCCTTTCATGATTAACACAATTCGTTTAGAGCAATATAAAGAAACCGAAAAATTAGATGAAATGTCACTTTTGATTGAACATAGCAAAGCTCTGTTAAGTTTTATGTTTTTATTTATCGGGATTTTATTTTCTTATCTTAATTGGTACTTGTTTTTACCTCAAGTATTATCTTGTTTAATTTCCCCAGGAGTTGCACAAAACATTACAAAAAATCTTTTTTCAATCCAGACAAACACATTACTTGAGATTAACACCCGGACAATAACCGCGTCAAGATTTCTCACATTTACTGAGATCTTTTTAAACAATTTTAAAGTGTTGGTTTTTAGTTTACTGTTTTCTTTTATTTATGGCGCTGGTGCTATTTTTATTTTGACTTGGAACGCCTCAGTGATAGCTGTTGCAATTGGTAATTGGGTTAAAACAAAGACGGCAATGTTGCTGACACACAACACATCTAATATATCTTACCTTTCTGCATATATGTTAGGCAATTTAAGATTTGCAATTCACGGAACAATAGAAATACTGGCGTATTTTGTGGGTGGTCTTGCTGGTGGGTTGATCTCAGTGGCGATTATCAACCACACATTTGGTACAAAAAGTTTTGAAAAAGTTATTTTTGATGCGACAAATTTAATCCTGATTGCAGTGTTACTACTAGTTGTTGCTGCTTTAGTAGAAGTTTTTATCATTCCTGTTGTTTTTTAATCTAAGGTTTTTAGTTTACCAGGTTTAACTTCGAAGATGTCTCCAGTAGCTAGCAAATTCTTCACTATAAATTCAGCATTTCTTAGGTTTGATTTGTCTATGATTTCTTGAAAATCCGCACCATCACCTATATCTAGTTCTTTTATTAATTTATATATTTTTTCAGAATCCGTTTCTTCTTTTTCAAAATCTTCAACCACTTCTTCACTATAATTTTCTTTTGTTTGATTTTTTTCGGGTGCCTGTATCTGGATGGGTTGAGGTATTTCATGTTTTCTTAATTCAATCCATCGTTTGTCTTTGATTTTTGTAATTATCTCGGGTAAGATATAGATATTTTCATTGTATGCACGAACCTTACCAATGATTTGAACAATGTTGCCTGTGTCAACATCATCTGATTTAAGCGGGGCTTCAAATGCTCTTGTGTTAATCTGACCAGTACCATCATCTAACGTGAACTGAAGAACACCGTTGACATTTTCTTTGTCGACTATAACGCCTAGAATATTAACTCTAGATATTTCGCGACCATCAACACATTTAATGTAGTTTGGTTGCCATCCCTCTTGTTTTATGTATCGGGAGTTTAGAATGTCACTAATCCAAAGCTTGTGAGCCACCAGTCTTTTTTGGAATTCTTGCATGTTGTTCTAGAAAACAGCAGAATTTATATGTTTTTATATGATGAATTATTCTTTTTGGAGAGCTAATATTGCGGCAGCGAGATTATAGTCGTTGTTCTTGATAGCTTCGATAGCGTCTTCTTTAGAGCACCCTGTTTGTTGCATCACTGTGCTGATGTCTTCTTCATTAATCTTGGGCTTTCTCTTGTGTTCTTCGATGTCACCAATAATCTGTATGGTTTCTTGGCCCATAACATTTACTTTAGAAACTTGAGGATTGCGGATAATGAGCTCTTTGTCTGCGGTCTTTATGATCACTTCTTCTGCGTCTATCTCTTGCTGTTGAATACCTAGCTTTCTCATCATCTGTGCAGCCTTCCTTGGGTTCATTCCAGGAATCATTTAGACACCCCTTGCATGAAGAGCCAGAATGATGATTATAACAATCCCTATTAAGATTATAACATGCAATGGTTTTATGACTACTCTGCTCTTGTACTCGTCAAAATAACGAACAAGACCACCGCCACTGCTTGGCATATGTATTCTGTTTGGACGGGCCATTTTATCAATTTACTACACTTAGCAAGGTAAAAGTGTAGAAAAGCATAAGCCGTCTTTTGTCAGACCCCTATGGGGACGGTCTGTTTGATATTCTACTAAGCCTTTCTTAAGTTGCACCGACCAGGACTCGCCGTTTCATCCTTGTCTTGGAAACGTCAACGGGTTAGCTCTGCTTCTTCTCAGAAGCATTCGCTCGTATCACCCTTAACCAAGACGGTTTCGTTTCTGAGCGGTTGCCGCCGCTTATAGGCCTCCCTTACGGAAGTGGCCTTTTTATGGTGGACGGACTTTCCTCACAAAATTGCGGATATCAAGCGCTTTTCTACACTCTAATCTTTAATGATAGATAGCCCTTTATAAACTTTACCTTTTTTGGCTTTTTTTCTTATGCATTTCTTTCAACAGATCTTTTATCTCTTCTTTTATATTTTCATTTACAGCAACAAGAATTATGATTCCTACAAGAATTAACCAAAGAAACATTGTTTGTAGGATTTCTATGCTTTCTGGCCCACTCACTATTGCTTTCCTTATCAGGATTAAACCTGTGACTAATATAAGGAGGCCTATTACAAGCAGAATTATTTCAAATGTATTAGGCTTGCGATATTTTTTTATCATTCGCCACCCCTTTGGGGCTAAAATAACTGCGTTTGTATATAAAATTTATGTTTTTTTCTAAATTTTTTTGGCTAATAGTGCTACGAATCTTTCTTTACCAACATAGATGTTGCGTTCTTCAATCAATTTAAAACGATTTTTTGTTTGCTGTTTAAGCAGCTCTGGCTTTCTAACTAGTATGGCAACCTTCCCATTTTGTTTTAGTATCTCAGACACCGATTCAAACAAGGTTTTATATGATTCTTTTATGCGTTTTTGATTATATTTTGTAGGGCTGGGAAGAGCGGTTACAATAAAATCAAAATAATTACTTTCGTAGTGAGTCTCTAACCAATCGAAGTCTTGCTTGCTAAAATTAATTTTAACGTTGGCTATTTTAGCATTTTTTTTGGCGATAAGAATGTTTTTGATGAATGGATCGGTTGCTTCGATAGTGCTTTTTTTGCTTTTTCCTTTACTGAAAAGTGCGGCTTCTATTGGGATTATACCATCACGGCAGTTTGGATCTAACAACCTTTTCCCTGGTTTGAAGCCTGAAAAGCGTAGAAGGCAATAGGCAATGTGACCTCTGAATGATGCGGGATGAACAAACACACGATATTTTCTTTTACTTAGGTCCCTAATTGTAAGGTCTTGACCAAGAAAAAATTCAGACTTTGTAACATATGTGAACACATGGATATCTGGATTTAGAGTAGAAACTTTAGGCTTAAATCCAGTTTTTGTCAGATTTTTGATGATGTTTTCACCAACACATGCTTCAATTTCATGTGATGAGTATTTACTCTCTATTTTTTGGCACCGAACAAGAAATGTTTTGGTTGGTTTAATATTTATTCTGATGTTCTTGATAGTTCTAAAGCTGGAGAGTGAAGTGAATTTGTCGGTGTGCCATATTTCTATTATTTTTGAGAAGGATTGTCCCAAATCAATCAAGCTGACGATTTTGCTTTTATTTAACTCGAATATGACGCAACCAGTTTTGATGTTTGTTTTTTTAGCTCCAAATTCTTTCAATTCTTTTTGGCAGATATCTTCAAATCCGCTGACGGTTATAGCTAAAAACTTCATACTTTAACAAGAAAAAGAAGAGGTTAAAAAAGGTTTTTATTTTACAATTATGTCGCCTTTAGTCTTGGAACTGACATAGTTATACCATTTGAATGTTCCTGCGTCTTTAAATGTGTACTCAAAAGATCCACCTACACTGAATTCAACCATATCTTTAAGTTCAATTAATTGCTCTTTTGTTTCCCAGTTCATTATCGCAATGATTGTTTTAAATTTGTCATTTGTTACCCATTTTACTGTGTCACCTTTATTTAAGGTTAGGAGGGATATATCTGGTTTAAAATTAGTGATGGTTATCACTGTGACATTTTCTGTGGAGATGTTCACTTCTAAGTCTTCAGTTTCATTAACCACTTTGTTATTTTGTTCTGTTGGTAACTCGACTTTTTCTGTTATTTCTTTTGTAGGAGATTCAACAGATTCTGTTACTTTTTGTTCTGTTGGCTGCTTAGGAGATTCTGTTGGTGTTTGCAGTTTCTCTTCTACACAACCAGCCACAAATGTTAATAATACAATGAGAACAAATATTAACATGTATTTCATTTATACCACCTCAATTTAAAAGAATAGATTTTTCTATATAAGCTTTTCTAAAACATCTAAAAGAAAAACAAAAAATTTTATTTACACATAAATGTTGTTGTGAATCTCAGATTTGGTGTCTGAATAGCTAATCTGTTTTCCTTATCGGAGAATAAATTTGCTACAGGTTCCTTTGTACAAGTTAATGTTTCACCAGCAGCAATTGTGTTCGCACCACCACAGTCTATATTCGAAAGTGCGACTCCGTTTAGGATAATAGAGATTCTCTTTGCATCTAGAGGTACACCAACATTGCTGAAATATAGTTCCATATCATCTTTGTTTGTTATTGTAAAGGTTATTGATCTGTCTCTACAAGAAATTCCTTCTAATATTTTTTTGGCTTCTTCTGTTACTAAGCTAGATTGTTCCCCAAGTTCTGGTTCTTCTGGTTCAACAATTTCTGCAGGCGGTACCTCTTCTTTGACAGGTTCTTCAGGTACTTCTACAACCGATGGTGTTGGTTCCTGTTCAACTGATGGTGTCACCGGTACAACTGGTTCTTCTTTTTTTTTGCAACCAGCTGCTGTTATTACTAATATCGTTACAAGCAAAACAAACAAAAAACTCCACTTAATCTTCATGATTTTTCACCTCGCGAGGTTATACGATTTGTAATCTTAGGAATATATTTAAAACTTTCGGATTTTTCTTCAATCGTGAACTATTTTGGCAGAAGCGACAACATGATCGTTTCCTTTAAGTTTCATGAGTCTAAACCCTTGGGTGTTTCTCCCAATCACAGAAATATCTTTTGCAGGAATCCGTATTGCAACACCATTTTTAGAAATTAGCATCAACTCATCTTCGTCACTTATAAAGTTTATGGCTACAACATGGCCATTACGTTTAGTACACTTTATGTTTATGACACCGACCCCTGCTCTACTTATTGGTCTATAGTCGCTTATCTTTGTTCTCTTTCCATAGCCATTTGATGTGACAGTAAAAAGTGTTTTTTCATCCGCGGCTATGACCATGCCTATAACTTCGTCACCATTCTTTAGGCTGATTCCCTTTACACCCTTTGCAGCTCTCCTTACGGGCCTTACTTCTTTTTCATTAAATCTAATTGCTAAACCATTTTTTGTTGCAAGAATGATGTCTTTTGAACCATCGGTTAGAACAGCATTAACAACCTCATCGTCTTTTTCCAGATCAATCGCGATTATGCCTGTTGTGCGCGGTTTTGCATACTGGATTAGAGGAGTTTTCTTAATTAAGCCATTTTTAGTAGCAATTGAAAGATATAGTTTTTCACTGAAATTTTCAATTGGGATTATAGCTTGGATCACTTCATTCTTGCCGATGTTGATTAAGTTGATGATCGGAGTGCCAAAGGCTGTTCTGGAAGACTCTGGCACCTGGTAAACCTTTAACCAGTAAACTTTACCTTTATTTGTAAAAACCAGTAGCGTAGAGTGTGTGTCTGCTATAAATATTTCTTTTATGAAATCTTCTTCTTTCTTTCCTGTTGCAATAATTCCAGAGCCCCCCCTTTTTTGTTTTTTATACACATCTAAAGATTGTCGTTTTATGTAACCTTGATAAGTGCTTGTAATAATTGTTTTTTCATGTTCAATTAAATCTTCAACACCAAGTGACTCTTTCACCTCAATGATTTGTGTTTTTCTCTTATCACCATAGACATCGCTTGTTTCTATCAAATCTTTTTTTATTAGATTTTTGATTTTTTGTTCAGAGGCAAGGATTGATTTGAGTTCTTCTATTAATTTAAGTGTAGCTCTAAGATCTTCTCTGATCTTGTTCTGTTCTAGAGAGGTGAGACGCTGCAGTTTTAAATCCAATATTGCTTGCGCTTGTTCTTTAGTCAATGGAAATATTTTTAGCAAGGCATCGATTGCTTCTTGAATAGATTTGCTTGCTTTAATTGTTGTTATCGCTTTGTCTATGTCATCTAGAGCGATTTTTAATCCGTTTAGAATATGTGCTTTTTTTTCTGCACTTGCTAGATCGAACTTTGTGCGTTTGGTTATAATTTCTTTTCTATGTTCAATAAATGCAAGAAGCATTTGCTTTAGTGTTAAGGTTTTTGGTTCGCCATTACACAACGCGAGAAGATTTATACCCGTAGTTATTTCAAGTTTTGTATGTTTGAATAACTGGTTAAGTACAATTTCTGGATTGGTATCTTTTTTTAAGACCATTACAATCCTAAGTCCTTCTTTATCAGATTCGTCTCTCAGATCCGAGACACCCAGCACTTTTTTATTGCGTATGGCATTTGCAATTTCTTCTAAGAGAGAGGATTTATTAACCATGTAAGGAATTTCTTTAACGATGATGGTTTGTTTTGCGCCAATTTCTTCTAGTTCTGTTTTTGCTCTAATTGTTATTTTACCACGGCCGGTTTTATAAGCAGAAACTATGCCCTGTTTACCACATATTATTCCTCCTGTTGGAAAGTCTGGTCCTTTAATGAAATCTAGTAGTTTTTGTTCTTCAAGATCAGGATCGTCAATCAGAGCTATAATTGCATTATTTACTTCTCTGAGGTTGTGTGGCGGAATGTTTGTGGCCATGCCAACAGCAATTCCCGAAGAACCGTTTATTAATAAATTTGGAACTTTTGAAGGAAGTACAGTTGGTTCTTTAAGAGAACCATCAAAATTAGGAACAAACCTAACAGTTTCTTTTTTAATATCAATGAGTAGTTCACTAGCTATTTTTGCTAATTTAGCTTCAGTATAACGCATTGCAGCAGCATTGTCGCCATCAATCGATCCAAAATTTCCTTGGCCTTGTATTAAGGGATATCTAAGCGAGAAGTCTTGTGTCATCCTTACCAATGCATCATAGACAGCGGTGTCACCATGTGGGTGAAATTTACCCAAAACTTCACCAACAATTCTTGCAGATTTTTTAAATGGTTTGTTAAAAAATAAGCCCATCTCATGCATCGCATACAGAATCCTGCGATGAACAGGCTTAAGACCGTCCCGCACATCGGGCAAAGCTCTTCCAATGATGACAGACATAGCGTAATCTATATAAGAAGCTTTCATTTCTTCTTCTATTAGCTTTGATCTTATATGTTCCAGTTTTTCGACTTCCATAAGAATCTCCTAACAAGTTGATGATGGGTATTATTTATAAGTTTTTCTGTCGGATTTAGCGCCTCTATCGTCAAAATTTCAGAGGTTCAGTTCAACACCCCATGCAAAGAAACTAAGCAATGTTTTTTAGGACAATAAAGCTTTTACCACAATAAACACAACGTTTTACTTTTGGCACTGATCTGGGCGCATACTTCATATTTTTTTTACAATTCGGGCATTTAACTAGAAGTATCATTTTCTTCTTCTTGCTTAATTCCTTCTGATTCGATTTCAGGTTCAAAACTTATGTTGCTTTCTTCATTTAATTTGTCCACAGTTGTTTTTTCTATTTTTTCCTGTTCTTTTATGAAAGATTTTTTTAGTTTTTCAAGTTTTGCCTCTTTTTCTTTGGAAAGTGTGTAATCTTTTTTTTCAGCCCTTTTGAAGATTTTTTTTATGTCTTCTTCATTATCAATGTCAAAATAGTCCAAAAATTTTTGGGTTAGCTTGATTAGCTTGGTACGACCATTTTTTTCACGGGTGATGAAACCGGATTTTTCAAGCTCGGCAAGATGATCGTATGCTTTATTAGTTCGAATCTTTATAACGTCACATTGTAGAATAGGACTCTTCCATGCAACAACAGCAAGCGTTTCCATCATTGTTTTGCTTAGTTCTGTCTGAGGAGCGACTTTTCGAACGGTTCTTAGATATTGTTCACGGACATTTAATTTGTAATGTTCATTGTCTTCTGTAAGCATGATTGGGTTTTCTTCGTTGTATTTCTTTCTGAGTTCTTCTATGCTTTGTTTAATCCTCTGAAGATCGTTAATTCTACAAATCTTTGCGATTTCCTCTATACTCATTCTGCGTCCACTAGCAAATAGAACAGCTTCAACTTGATTTGTCAGATTCATTTTTTCTTTTCTTATTTTCTTCTTTGATTTGTTCTATTTTACTTTTTCTATCTTCAAGCATGTTTTTGATTATTTTATCGATAAGTTCTTTTTGTACGCCTATATGTTTGGCCATTTCATCTACTTTTTTGACACCCGCTTTTCTTAAGAAGACAATGAAGTTTTTTATCAGTTTACCAAGATTCATGTTTGCTAGTTTAAATCTTGCGTTTGCTTCTTTAGCAACCATATCTACATTATGAAGCTTGGCTTGGAGATCGTTGATGATGTCGGTTAACTCTTTAGCATCAAAGCTTATTTTGCTAGGTTCTAAGATGTCAACTGAGCTGGGCATGAAATCAAAACAAAAACCAACAAGACATTTGGCATCTTTAAATTCGATATCTAATTCGGCGAAGTTACTAAATAATTCTTCCTGTGGTTTAGTTTCTGAGATAAATTCTTCTATAATTTTAAAAGATTCTTCTTTTTTAATCTTATCTATGTAGCCTTTCAATGAAGTCTCTACATGTTCTCTTGGAGCACCTAATACCTCAATTACAGTGCGAGCTCTTATTGTTTCAAGTTTTTTTGTCATTTACAAAACCTTTTTCTTTGTTACATTTTTGAATTTTCATAGTATTTCAGATTGTTTATTTGCTATTCTTTATTTTTAAATTACATAAAAATTGGCTTTAATTTTTAATTGTCTATCTCGTGATTAATTGAAAACAGATTTTGTTTAAATAACTTGTGGTTGTGAAGTATTTATTTTTAGATGGGCTTTTTCCATATAAATATCGAAAGAAGAACTCCAATCGAAGACAAAATTATATGTTTTAAAATGTTTTTACTCTTTAATTTGCTTGATTCGTATATTTTTCTAGAAGTTGTATTTTTTAGGGGTAATATTGGACTTTTGTTAGATGTAAACTTAAATTTTAAGTTATCATTAATAGTTTCTATTGTTTCATTTTTTGCTATTTTACTGGTCTGGATTTTATTTGTGTTGTTTTTGATAACTTTGATTTCATCAGATTCTCCTTTTTTTATACCTAAATCTTTAATTATTGTTTCGGTGTGTCTATTATTTATTACTTTAATATTTTTTGTTATTTCGTAATTCGTTTTTAAAAAATCTTTTTTGATTCTAATTTTGAATCTGTAGCTGCCAACTGGCGCCGAGGCCGTGTTAGTCAATGTTATTGCTTTTTCTGATTTTGAGCTTAGACTCACAAAAATTTGGTTGGCTGTTCGGTTTCTTGGATAACTTTTACTACCTCTATAGATGTAACTCCATATTGTGAAACGATGCTCAAAATCATCATTATTTACTATCTTAATAACTGTCTTGAATGTTTTATTTTGTTCGACACTATCGTGATTTTTTAGAACAGAATATTCTATTTTTTTCGAAGTCTTTATGATGCTGTAGTGGGAGTTTGGTTCATTAAAACAATTTTTTGTGTGCGTGTTATCTGTTTCAATGTCGCTTGTCTCTGTTGGTTGGCTGTTTTCTATAAGACTTTCTTCTGTTTCATTTTGGATTGTGTTATTTGTATCATTATTATTTACATTTTTTTTTGAATCGTCAAAAGTAAAATTTTGGCCAACATTTCCATTGTTACCTCTAAAGTTACTGTCATTAAAGGTTTGGTTTTGATTAATAGAATTATTTTGATCAATAGAACTATTTTCTTCTATATAATCACGCGGATTTTCAGTTTTATTGGTTATGTTATTTTTAATTTGGTTTTCAGATACATTTATTGTGATTTCAACAAAAGAATTTTCTAAACAAGGACTTCCGTTTAATTTCTGACTTTCTTGCCAGCTGTTGTTTATAAATTCAAGGCTATGACCATTGCCATTCGCAAGCGTCGAATTGTACCGAGCAATTGAAATTAAGGTGTTGTTATTTCCATATAATCGAAGAATATCTCCAGAATTGCTAAGACCATTACCTATTGTTGACCCTGCAGAATATATTGAGCAATTTAGGTCTGAGTAGTCAAAACCTTCTTCAACGATTAATGCGTAGATACTATCAACAAATTGTAGTGGAACGAGTGTATCATTAGAAGATGAATCGCTAATAATGAAGCCTGTTAGATTTATCGTGTTTTTAATTTCAATAAATTCTTTGTTGTTATCTCTTCCTATTGGATTGTACATTATTTCATTTATGTTTATTGCGGTAACACAAGGCAAAAGTAAAACAATAGTTAATATTAAGAGTTTTTTCATGACTATTATACTGGCAAGGAATTATTTATGACTTGCTCTATATTTTCTATATAATATGTGCTTTATATAGAGTATATATTGACGGTTTTCGTTTTTGTTATTATTTTATAATAGTTCACAAAGTTTATATAAGGGATTTTATTCTGTCATTGAGAGGTGAGTATGTGGCATTTTTAAAATTCTTAGGTAGACATAAAGAAGGTGCTGAAAAGTTTAAAGAAGAATTAGAAGCACCTCCAGCTCCGCCAGAATACAGGGTGAGAACTCTGCAGAAAGAACAACCAACAGTTGAAGTGAAAACAGAAGAACCTAAAGTTGAAGAGGTTGTGTCAACAGAGAGAGAGACAAAAGTAACACCTCTAGAGAGGAGAGCGGTTTCAAAGACAAAAGAGCAACTGGCTGTAAGAGAGGGTTTAGTACTCACAAAGCCAATATTTGTGATGGCAGAAAATTTTATGGAAATGGTTAGGGAGATATCTTCTGCAAACAGTGTTTTAAGGAAATCTAATGATGAACTTAAAAGACTCGATGAACTTAAAACAGATAAAGATAAAGAATTTGAGAAATGGAAGCGTTCATTAGAAGATATTCAAAGAAAACTTATATTTGTTGATAAAACATTATTCGAAGCAAAATAAAGAGGGTGGTATGATGACAGACGAATTAATGCCGGTCTTTGTTAAAATAGAAGAATATAAAGATGTGTTGGATGTAATGAACATGATTAAAAATAAGATTATTGATGCTAGAGATACGCTTGGCAAAATTTATGAACTGAAGAATGAAGAAGACGCTGAACTAGAGCTATGGCAAGCAGCCCTAGATGAAGCAGAAAGAAAAGTAAGCTTTGTTGATAAAGTCTTATTTGAACCTAATGCCGTTTAAGGTGACAAAAATGGTGGCTGAAAAAGATAAAGATGTTGTCTATGTTGGAATAAAAGATCCTGTAGAGATCAGGCGTTCTATTCTAGAATCATCAAAAGATGTCGTACAATTATTACAGCGTTATGAAAAATTTAAAACTGTAAGAAAGGAAAGACAAGAAGAAGTTGACAGACTTAAACAACTTATATCTAGCATCTCTCGGGATATAGCAAAGTTGAAAGCTTCTTTACCTAAAACTTCGTTAAGATTTAAGACACCAGAATTTGAAGAAAAGATTGAGAAGAAGGCTGCAAGGATGACAGGAGAAAATGTTAAGAAAAAGATTAAGGGAAAGAAAGGTAAAAAGATTAGTTCAAAGAAAAAGGAAAAGAAAATTGTTGTTGCAAAACCAAAGATTGCAACACAGTTGGACAAACTAGAGTCTGAATTGGGTGAAATAGAAAGCAAGTTAGGAAAACTTGTCTGATTTCATTTGTTTTTGTTTTTAGGTAATTTTATAAATGGATACTTACTTCTCTTATTACGCAACTGCGGGGATGCCGGAGAACTCACTGGCGTTCGTGCACTCCTACACGCTATGTGTCCGGAGTGGCCAAACGGGACAGTGTTTTTGGCATATGGCGCTAAAACGTCCTAACTCAAGTTAATTGAGTGATGAGCTAAGCAACTTAGCAATGAAGTGCTCCTGTGAGCCATCTGTTGGCTTAGTGCCTACGGGGGTTCGAATCCTCCTCCCCGCATCCGTCTTTTTTTTTCAAAATGGCAATAAAATATGTTATATTTGATTGGGATGATACTTTAGCAGACACCACAAGATTGATAGAGAGATTTAAGACAAGTAGAAACTTCACAAAAATCTTGAACAAACATGGTGTTAACATTACTTTTGCGAGGTTTAAAACAGCTCTTTTAAAAACAACAAAGGAGATTAATAAGATTAAGAAAAGACGCATCTTAAGATTTCTAGACTGGACAGATTTATTTTTTCAACACGCAGGTATAAAAACAAGTTTAAGAAAGAAGATCAAATTAACAAAACTTTTTAGAAATTATGCTCTGGATAATTTAAGATTAAGAAAGGGGGCTCTACCCTTACTGAGGTTTTTAAAAAAGAAAAATGTGAAGATTATTTTAATAACGAATGGTTTTAGATTGAGAATTGTTAGAGAATTGAAAAAACTTAAAATCAAAAAATATTTTCATAAGTTATATTTCGCTGATAGGTCTAGGAAAAAATCTACATTGATACCATTTAAAAAGTTTATGAGAAAAAGTTTGTTCTTAGGTAAAATTAAGTCAGAAGAATGTATCATGATCGGTGACGATCCTGTAGAAGATCTTGCAGCAAAACAATTAGGAATTACGTCTATTTTAATAGAAACAAAAAGATTTCAGAATCACAGCGCACTGAAATATGCAGATTATTATGCAAAAGATTTATATGATGTCAAGAAACTAATCAGAGGATTACTATGATTGTAATCAAAACTATTGGCGGATATAACGAAGTTGGAAAGAATATGACCGCAATTAAGTGTGGAAACGATGTTGTTATTTTTGATATGGGTCTTCATCTTGAGAATTATATCCGTGTTACAGAAGACGAACAAGGTGATATAAAAAATATAACTGTTTCTAGACTACTTAAGGCTGGAGCCATACCTGATGTAAGAAAACTCGGCGATTGGAAGAGTAAAGTTAAAGCTATCATACCAACACACGCTCACCTAGACCATGTTGGAGCAATACACTTTTTAGCTCGTAAGTTTGATGCACCAATAATATGTACCCCTTTTACAAAAGCAGTTATTAAAACCATATTAAAAGACGAAAAAATTAGATTAGATAACGAGATAAAGTCTATAAATGTTAATTCAATGTATAAGTTAACAGATGAAATGTGTGTAGAGTTTATTAATATGACACATTCTACTCCACAAACAGTGATGGTTGCATTACATACACCAGAAGGTGTGGTTGTGTACGCAAACGATTTTAAGTTTGATAGTCACCCAATGCTTGGAAAAAAACCCAATTATGCGAGATTAAAGAAGCTGGCTGAGGAAAAAGTTATTGCATTGATTGTAGATTGTATTTATGCTAAAGACGCTAAAAAAACCCCTTCAGAGAAGGTTGCAGAAAGCATGCTGCAAGATGTTTTAACCGGTGTTGAGTCAGAAGGTAAAGCGATTATTGTGACAACCTTTTCTTCACATTTAGCTAGACTGAAAAGTATAATTAAGTTTGGAAAACGTTTACGTAGAAAGATTATTTTCTTGGGTAGAAGTTTAGCAAAGTATGTTAACTCCGCAGAATCTATTAACTTGATAAATTTTAAGAAGGATGTGGAGTTGATAAAATACTCGAAGAAGATTAAAGCTAAGCTTGACCAGGTGGCGAAACATAAAGATAGATATTTGCTTGTCGTAACAGGCCATCAAGGTGAACCCAAAGCTGTGCTGTCAAAGATGATTGATCGTTTTTATAATTTTAAATTTGGAAAGGATGATATTGTTATATTTTCTTGCACTGTAATCCCCAATAAATTAAATATCAAGAACCGTAAATCTTTGGAAGAAAAGCTGCGTTCTAAAGGGGTTAGGATATTTCGTGATATTCATGTAAGCGGGCACGCTGCTAAAGAAGATCTACGTGACTTAATTAACATGTTAAGGCCAGCAAATATTATTCCTGCTCACGGTGTCATGAAAATGTCTTTGGCTCTAGCAGAGCTAGCTCAGGAGGTTGGCTATTCTAAACAGAATATATTTGTTTCCCGAGATGGAAAGCAGATTGTCTTGAGCAAAACATAAATCTTTAAATACTAGTTGGTTTTTAAATTGCTAAAAGAGGGGGTTATTGTTATGAAGTTAACATTAGCAGAACCTAGGTATTTGAAAGATAGTATTTCTATAATTTCAGAACTAGTAAATGAAGCTCGCTTCAAGATTACTCCAAATGCAATTGAACTAGCTGCAATGGATCCTGCAAATGTAGCGATGGTTATTTTTAAACTATTGAGTAGTTGCTTTGTGGAGTATGATGTTAAAGATGTTACTGAGATTGCTGTAAATTTAAACAATTTAAAACAGGTTCTTAAAAGGGCTAAGGCAAATGATATGCTAACTTTAGAGGTTGATCAAGATAACAAGTTACTGATCACTTTTAAAGGAAAATCTGTTAGAACTTTCAGTTTACCTATTTTGGACTTGGATGAGAGTGAGCAGCGCGTGCCTGATTTGAAATTTCCTCTTGTTGTAAAAACATCGGCTGGTGTGATTGCAGATGCGATTGAAGATGTTGATGTTGTTGCAGAGAGTGTTACTTTTGCTGGCGAACCAGATAAGTTAACAATTTATGCAGAGGGAGATCTTTCGAAGGCTAGGATTGATATTAAGGCTGATGATGAAACAAAGATCAAGTCAGAAACTACTGAAAAAGTTAAAGCTAAATACAGCATCGAGTATTTGAAGAAGATGATTACGGGTGCAAGGATTAGCGATGATGTTAGACTGTCTTTTAATAACGACTATCCTATGAAGCTGGAATTTGCAGCGTTGGACAGAGTACTACTTAGTTTTATTTTGGCTCCAAGGGTTGAAAACGATTAATTGCTTGGTCTGAAAACCCTAAAGTTAGTATAGAAATTTAAGAATTCTTGGCTTATAACGGTTTTGTTGTATGAAATTTTGTATGAAATTTTTTTTAAATCTTACTTAAGAACCCCCTCCTAGGCTCAAAAATGTCTCCTGAACGTTTTAGCTTTTCAATAGCTTCTTCCACTTGACTCTCTTCTACACCCTGGGCCGCAGCAGCCTCAACGACATCTTCGATTGGAATGGTTTTTCCAATTTTATTTTCCAGTTCGTTTATGATCTCACGAACAACAACTAATTTACTTCTCTCGCTTGTTGTGATTCCAGTAGAAATACGATCTATATCAAACTTACCAGTTTCAGGGTCGATACCGATGTTACTTAGACAGTAGTGTAACAGATCAATTGCGCGTTTAGCATCTTGTCTTGTTGCTTCCTGTGAAAGACGCAACCTAGCATTTGCTTCTGTCATTCTAACCAAAGCTTCGAGTTGTCTTGCAGTAAGTGGAACGGATTTAAGACCAGCTTCACCAGTTTCTTTGTTGCGGATTTCTACATAATAATTCTTAATTTCTTCAATAGCAGCATCTGTTAATTTTGGAAATACATTTTGTTTTGCATAGATTATATATTTCCGTAGAAGTTTTGTGCTAATTTTGGGTTCGTCCATTTTAGGATCTTGATGTAATGCTAAAATATGGGTTGCAAGCTTTCTGTCTTTAACTTCATCAGGTGTATCCTTTATCGGAAAAAGTAGATCAAATCTGTTTATTAGTGTTGGAGGAAGATTAATTTGCTTGGCGGGAATGTCATATGGATCAAATCTACCGAATTTGGGGTTGGCTGCAGCAAGCACTGTTGTCTCTGCTCTCAATGTTGCTTGGATATTTGCCTTACTGATAGTTACAGTTTGTCCTTCTAACGCTTCATGCATAGCACTAGTATCCTCTTGAGACATTTTGTCAATTTCGTCTATACAATTATGCATTATGATGTTATTTGCAATAAAATTGTTTGTTTTTTTCATAGTAAAATCATATACATATTCTGCTTTGATTTCTCTAATTGATGCTATTTTATCCCAAAGTATATCGCTTTCAACATGCTTAGCTATATACCCATCTTCTAACAATTTATTTAATTGTGCAAGCTCATATTTAGAAAAGGCCATACCTTTTTTAGCACGATTCCAAAAATATCTCTGTTTCGCTTTTCCTAATTTCTTACAATGTTTTTTAATTATTTCTTTAAAGAATCTTTGATGTTCTGGTAAAACATCTATTCCTTCTTTAACTTCTTTGAGATTTATTTTTGTAAGTTTTTTAAACTTGTTGTCATTGTTTGTGCCGATTTTTTTAAAGAATTTCAGGCAATTTGTTGCACCTCTGATTTCACAATACCATGACTTAGCAGATCTCTTAACAGACGAAATGATCCCTAGCCTAACCAGAAGTTCTTGAAACAATCTAGCATTTTTTTCTACTTTCGCAACAAGAGTTATTTTAAGAGGATTTAGGTTAATAAAGCTTCCTCCATCGAATATTCCTTTTAAGAAACTTGAGATTGTTTCATCAGAATATGTCAGAATCTTATTGTCAAGTAAAGATTTTGTAGATATATTCTCTGTTTGAATGCCAAATAAAATAAGTTTTTTAGCGAAATCTTTTGAATCGAGAGCATCATATATGCTTTTCTTTGAAGCGTTTTTTTTATCTTTGATTATATCTATTTTCGTCTTTTTATTTGTCGATATATTGCCAGCTTGTATATTTTTAGAATTAATTTTCATATGATTTTCAGATGCAACTAGTCCGCACATATAAGCAAACTCTTTAGAGTACGAATCTGTTTTATTTATTGTGATCTTTTTTGGAACCGCAATATATGATCCTTTATTAACCTGCCTGATAGGTTTCCAGATCAATTTCGAGTTTTGGCAAACTAAAACTTCATTGTCCTCTGTTAAATTGAGCTCTCTACCAGTTCTCGTTCGAATCTTATATACTTTTTTATTATTTTTAATTTTGAAAGCTTTTTTTATTTCGAATGGCTCAATTTTAAGTGTTTTATTGTTGAGAGCAAGAATTTTGAATTTTGGATAAATTATAGATCTCATTTCAGATTCAAATAACTTTTTAAATGATATTTTCTTTCCATTTTCTAAAATAAACTCGGAATCTTCTGTAGTGCAACAAATCCCTTTATTAGCTAGTACAAGGGCACCAGCTTCAAGACTCCAACCAGAGATGAATTCATCGCGAACAACTGCCGCTGTTAAACCTGCGCCAGAAGCGCCTTTACCTGAGACAAAGCGAGCTTTTGGCGCAACGTCTGCTACCCTTTTTAACATCTGGGATTTAGCTGCACCAGGGTCTCCCATTAGCAGTATGTGCATGTCACCACGGGTTACAACACCATCACTTCTGACTTTTCTAACACCGCCAACCATTTGTAAAAGCAAAGCTTCTTTAATTCGTTCAAGACCATAGATTGAGGGGGCAATAGATTCGATCAAGTTTTCATAAAGTTTTGGATCTTTTGAAATTTTTAGTAGTTCTTGCACTTCTTCGTCTGTTATCTCTATCTGCGTGAAATCTTCTTGTACGGCTTCGATATTGTTGCCTTCGATAATTAAGTCAAATCTAGTAAGCTGGCCTCCATCGCGTGCAGATATAGGAACTTCTTTTATTATACCAATAAGTCTAATTTTACTTCCAGGGTTTGTTTTTTTTTCGGTTATAGGACTAACTAGATCTTCCTTAAGCAACACCTGAATTCTTTTTGGTTGTTCACCACCTTCTAGATCTTCTGGAGCTTCTTCTATTGTGAGGCCTTGTGCATCTATTAACTCCTTTGAAAGCAAGCGGAATTTACCTTTGCGACCACATCCGCATGTTGAGGGTTCGCGAAATTTTTTATCAAGTTGTAGTACTGCAATTATGTTGCCGCAGCTAGGACATTCGAAACGCGCATTTGTGACTTGTGGCCTCACATCAGATTTTTGACGAACAGTACCTTCCATCCATAAAAGTTTTCCAATATGTTTACTTCTAATATTTCGTATCATGATTTTTTGTGATTCTGGCAGATTAAAAAAGCGAATTCTGAAGTTGTGTGTTTCTTGTGGAAGATCGAACTGCTCTATTGCTAGCTCTGCTGCTTTAGTGACTTCTTCTGGATGATCTAGCAAATTTTCTGCCAATTCAGGATTAAATTTAGCTAACTTGCCAAAATCGACAATAATAAAATTCTTTCCTTTTCGAATATTTTCAAGAAGTTCTGCATAATAATGAGTATCAAAAAATTCGCGAAATATGTTTATTTGTTCTGTAGCTTCCATAAAATCCCCCTTTTTAATAGAATTTATTTGAATAAAAAGAAAAAACTATTTCTGTTTAACTTTCTTTAAATTAATAATAAGCTTGTCCACTGCTTCTTTGACTTGTTCCTCGCTTTTAGTTCCAGTACAAACTATTTTACCGTTGCTGAAGAGTAAGAATGTTGCTTTATAATTTTCTTTCTTTCCTGCGATGTTTAACTTATAAACTAAACCAGGGAACTGTTCCGGCTCATATTCTGTGTTTTTAAGCTTCATAGCAAGCACGTTTAAGTTGAGGTCCATACCGATCATACCAGCTGCAACGATATTCTGAATTGTGATCTTAGGCTTTATTGTGATCTTTATGCCAATTTTTTCAAGGCTCTTGATGATTTTCTTTATGCTGTCATGTACAGCTTGGATGTTACGAGCACCTGTACATACTACCTTACCAGAGCTAAAGATTAAAGCTGATGTTTTTGGATCTTTAATGCGAATCACTAGACCAGGGAATTGTTCAGGATTATATTCAGTATTACTAAGCGTTGCAGCCATCTTTTCTAACGGAATGTCGTGCTCAAGAGAGGTACTAACGACGATATTAACAACAGTTATTTTTTTTGTTTCAGCCATATTATTCTCCCCCAAAAATCGATTTAGATTATAAGGAATATAGGTCATTTATAAATGCTTCTATTTATAAAGAGATTTTTGTAGCCACTGTAAGGTGTCGGACAATTTTCAGATTTGTAATCCAATTCAAAAGATTTAAATATACTAAAGAGTTCAACTTAACTATTGTTAAGTCTATTAAAATTAGGATGCAAAAAAAATGAGGATGCCACAGGAAATCGAGGTTTGGTTTGTATTACCAGCAATTAGAAAAGAGCTAGCTAAGGCTATGATTGTCAATGGCGCCACTCAAAGAGAAATTGCAAAAATAATGGGTATAACAGAAGCTGCAGTTAGCCAATACATGAAAGGTAAACGTGCGACAGAAGTTCAGTTCTCAAAAGATATCAAGATGGAAATTGAAAAAACAGCAAGAGCGATTTTGAAGGAGGGTGGTAAATATATGTGTGAGATGAATAGGCTTATGAGATTAAGTGCTATTAAAAAGATCGTATGTAAGATTCATAAAAATGATGTTAAAGATCTTCCAGAGAAATGTAAGGTTTGTTTAGAGAGGTTAGAAACATGAGGGTCTATTTGGATAATGGTGCAACAACAAAAGTTGACCCTGTGGTTGTAGAGGCTATGAAGCCTTATTTTAGTGAAAAATACGGTAACGCAAGTAGTTTGCATGTTTTTGGAAGAGAGACGAAAGAAGCATTAGAGAATGCACGCAGTGTTTTGGCCAAAAAGATAAACGCAGAGCCTGATGAGATTGTTTTTACTTCAGGCGGTACTGAATCCGATAATATTGCATTAAAGGGGCTTTTACTTTGTGAAAAATGTAGAGGTAAAAATCATGTGATTACAACCAAAATAGAACACCCTGCTGTTTTGAATTCGTGCAAGTTTTTGGAGCAGAACGGTTTTAAAGTGACTTATCTAGATGTTGATAAAGACGGTTTTATTAATTTGGAGCAACTAAAAAAATCAATATCATCTAAAACAGCGATGGTGTCTGTGATACACGCTAATAATGAAGTTGGTACGATACAAGATCTGGAGAAGATAGGGGGTATATGTAAGGGTAGGAATCTTATATTTCATTCAGATGTTGTTCAAAGTTTTACAAAAGTTCCTATAGATGTAAATAAATATAATTTAGATCTGGCAAGTTTAAGTGGCCATAAAATTCATGGTCCAAAAGGCGTAGGTGCTATATATGTTAAAAAAAGATTGTTTGTTTGTCCATTTATGCATGGCGGCGGTCATGAACGAGGTTTACGAGCTGGAACAGAGAATATTCCGGGAATAGTCGGCTTTGCTAAAGCTGTTGAGATTTCTAGTGAGAAGGACGTTGAAAGAATGAAAGAGCTAAGAGATTATTTGATTGAGAAAGTTTTATCAAAAATTCCTAAAACTACTTTAAACGGGCCTCGAAATAATCGACTTTGTAACAACGCACATTTTACAATTGATAATGTTGAAGGAGAAGCCATATTGTTTGCTTTGGATGAGAAAGGAATAGCAGTTAGTACAGGAAGTGCATGCAGCTCTAAAAGTTTAAAGCCAAGCCACGTTCTGTTAGCGATGGGGCGCAAGAAAGAAGAAAGCCATGGTTCGATCAGAATAACCTTGAGTAAGTTTACAACAAAGAAAGAGATAGACTATTTTATTGAGAATTTGATAGAGGTTGTTGCTAATCTTCGGAAGATGAGTCCGTTATATAAGAAGATATAAGTTTGAAATAAATCTTCAAATTTTTTAATTTTACAATCGCTCAATTAAAATGAAAAGAAGTATTAAATTAAAAAAAATTTAGAATTATATTTGGTGAAATTATGTATACCGAGCGGGTTATGAAGCACTTTAAACATCCAAAAAATCAAGGAAAATTAAAAAACGCGAATGGGATAGGAGAAGTGGGTAACCCAACGTGTGGAGATGTGATGAAAATGTATGTTTATGTTGAAAATGGTATGATTAAGGATATATCTTGGGAAACTTATGGCTGTGTGGCTGCAATTGCAACAAGCTCAGTTTTAACTACTTTGGTTAAGGGTAAGACGATTGAGGAGGCGTTGAAGATCACAAAAGACGATGTTGCAAAAGAATTAGGTGGCTTGCCTTCTATGAAAATGCATTGTTCCATATTAGCTGTTGATGCGCTCAAGAAGGCTATTGAGGACTACCGGTCTAAGGAAGCCACAATTTAGGATTCTCCAACTTTTCGGGTAGATAGTTACTTATTACAAAATTAAGACCGTGCTTGGCTAATGCCTGTTGCTCAGCCCTTTTCTTCAGCTTGATTAGATCTTTCAAACATTTTTGCCATTGTTTATGGTGCTGAACAAATGGATCGTTCTTTATACCATCCTTGATCCTTTTGATATCGACATCCTTTAGTGGGTGAGTTGGTAATTTATACTCAAGTATGTCTTTTGCTGTTATACCCCAGAACTTAGCTTTTGGTACACAGAAGAACTCGTTTATATGAGCCGCGTTACCAGAACCAACTTTTAATGTTCTGTAGATGTTTAGCCAACCGTAAGGGTCACCATCTGTAAAAACGTAAACTGGAATCTTTTTCTCGTCAGATAATTTTCTCATAAACCTCCTACACGCTCTCGTTGGTACTCCACCCATACTTACAAGAATACAATTGGTTTTTTTCCAGTAATTGTGTTTATTTAAACGTTCGAACATACCTTGCGTCTCAATAGCTAAAATGAATTTTGCTTTTGTGTCAAATTTTAGGTGTTCAACAGTGCTGGGAACAGAGTATGCTCCCGAACCAAATTTTGTGCAGTCTATTCTTACTTCCTTACCTGTGTCAAAGTCTCTATCAATAACGGTTAGTTTTCCTGCAACAGCGCCACCATGCTCACCCGGTACAAAACCCATTTTCTCTCTATTAACCCTCATCATAGCTTCTATATCATCCATAACAGAATCAGAATCAGACTGTTCTTTGAATTTAGCATCTCCCCAATTCTTACTTATGTAGTATGCTTCCCTCTTTGTTGCAGTATCGTTCGATGTAATCAATTCTTTGCTTAAAGACATCATTCTTAAACTCTGGGCAAAGGTTTTTATCGTTGATGCTGTTAAAGTTCTACCTTTCATCTTACCTAGGAGTTCAAAATATCCGTCTTTTGGATCGTACCTAACGTTTGTCAGAGAACGAAGGGGTATTCTTATTTCGGGGGCCTTTATCTTTATAATTTTAGTATATATTTCATTTGCTATATTTTTAATTTCTTTCATAACCCTTTGATCACTTAAAGCGACTAGCTTCTCTTTAGTATCTTTTTTCCTCTTACTCATTTAACTCAGCCTCTTTTTCTCTACCTATCTTTGCAAATTCTTCATCATATTCAATATTTTCCATCTCGACTTTCTCAAGCTTGCCTCGCTTTTTTTCAAGTAATTTCTTAAGTGAGTTTTCAATATTTAGTTCGTCAGTTTTTTTTAGTTCGAGAAGCTCAGTTAGCGCTTCTGCAACATGAGGAATATACTTTTCAATGTAACTCCTTTTCTTTAATTCTTCGCCAACGCGCCTTTTCTTGCTGATATAACTAGCTAGCTTTCTTCCACATTCTTGTATTGCTAATCTGATCTCTTTTATTATCTCAGGATAGTGAGCAATAGCCTCCTTTGCTTCGGATGTAAAAGGGACCCAAACAGACGCCATATGAATTAAAATAACAACCGGACCGATCGGAAGATTGCCCTGGCTCTGGCTTAAACCATAGGAACGCCAGTTTGTTGTAGATACAGATTTGGTGATTGCGCAGGCGCCTTGTTGAAACAAAAGGGGGACTTTATTAGCAAAACGCATAACCTTAACTTGGTTTTCTTTAGGAAGTTCACCACCGTATGCAATACCACATTCTATTACGAATGGGTTGCCACGATAAACAGATGGTGGTCTTGTTGTTGATACAAAGAATTCCGCATTAATCTCTTTTTTCAGACCTTTCTCAAGTTGTTGTGCACCTATAGGACTGATGCAGTCTGTTGGAGGGGCCATGATCTTTGTCTTTTTGATACCTTCTATAAGTTGCTCTGCCTGTTGCCTTGAAAGTTGCTGGGGTTTTAGATTTGTTGGAAGGACAGCATTTTCACAGATCTGTTTTGCGGTAGCAGGGCTTACTCTAGAGAATTCGTTTGAGAGAAAGCTTTGCAATGTTCTTGATTCGGACCATTGAAGCATCTTAATTAGAATTCCTAGTTCAACTCCGTATGGATGTGGCTTGATCTCTTTTGACTCGATAGGGTGTTTGTTGGTTGCTCGCGGAAATATGATTTGTTCAGCCCTGGGATTGGTGTAGATGATGGTTGCATGTGGATTTACTATTGCGGTCTGTTTTAAATACTCATCGATGCTTTGTGAACCCTTTTGATAGGTAGCTTCAATATCTAGCTCTATTTTGGTTCCATGATCTTTTGCCCATTCAATCGTTTCTTCTTTTACAATCTCGGGGGCATTTTTTTGTGTATCTATGTGCAACTCATAGTAATTGGCTGGCTTATTTTTGCCGATCTTCGATGTTATTTTTGCAGGTCTACCTGTAGTAAGTTGTGCATACATTACGCTAGCAGAGATACCGATGCCCTGTTGACCTCGATTTTGTTTTAAAGAATGAAACTTGCTTCCATAAAGAAGTTTTGCAAATATTTTCGGAATTTGGTTTTTAAGGATTCCGGGACCATTGTCTTCAACAATAATGCGGAAGCGATCATTGCCCATATCAATTACTTCTACACTTATTTCTGGCAACACTTTCGCATCTTCACACGCATCTAAAGAATTATCAACGGCTTCTTTTATTGTTGTCATCAATGCTTTTCTTTTATTATCGAATCCTAGAAGGTGCCTGTTTTTTGCAAAAAATTCAGCTACTCCAATCTCTCGCTGCTTTTTTGCAAGTTCATGCGCTTTTGTTTGTCCTGATTCTTTTGTTATTTTTTTTTCAACCATGTTTTCATCTTGGAAAGTATTGTGTTAATAAAGTTTATGTTTCTCCAATTATTTTTTTCATGTGTTGCTTCTCAAGCCATTTATATACCACGGAATGTGGACTACCTTTTAACAAGCTTTCAACAGCTTTTCTTGCTGTTAGGACGTCTTCGGCTCTGCCAATAATACCTGCTGTTTTCCCGTAGATGCAGATACTTGTATCTGTTAAACGTTCCAGATTAGCTCGTGAGCGACCCCCTTTACCAATTATCCTTCCGCGCAGCCTTATTAGCGCTTTTTTTGTTTTTGCATATTCCGAGATATCGATTAATTCAAATGTATTATCTATTTTTAATAGTTGCATAGCAACGTCCGGATTAAAACCACGACCTATCGCTTGGATGATAAGTTTTGTATCGAATATTTTCAGAGAATCTTTGCCATGAATTGTGACATCGCCTTCTTTTGAGTCTATTTCTAGCTTAGTGTCTGTTGCATCTTCTATTTCCTTTTTGACTTCCCCTTTTTTACCAATGAGGACCGCAATACGCTCTTTTGGTATTTTTAATTCATAGCTGTATTCTTCCATTTTTGTTAAAATTTTTATTTGCCTTTTTAT
>Ga0180301_10000438_pt1 | contig 32038 bp, 37 predicted proteins | sample GuaBasSediGuay16_FD_121797 | JGI IMG/M metagenome (GOLD analysis project Ga0180301, IMG submission 121797) | Subseafloor sediment microbial communities from Guaymas Basin, Gulf of California, Mexico - Guay16, Core 4569-2, 12-15 cm | ecosystem: Environmental > Aquatic > Marine > Hydrothermal... | reverse complement strand
TTGCTGATTGCAATTGAGAGAAAAGCCCATTCCTGTCGTCTCTTGCGGAAAGAAGAAAGGATATTCCGAGTCTAATTGTAATGTTTTGGTCACTACAAAATTATATGATTTTAGTATTGTGGTCGTGATTGCATGTTCCCTCGTAAAAAGCTGGAGATGCTACTTGAAAAGTTAAGAGGACATCCTGATCCCCATGTGCTGCTTGAACAGTATACTATTCCAGCTAGAGTTGCTGCTAATATTCTTTTTATTGCTTGTTATGTTTATGGAGATATTAAAGGGAAAGTTGTTTATGATCTGGGTTGTGGTACTGGAAGACTGGCTATTGGGGCTGCTATTTTGGGTGCTCGTAGAGTGATTGGTGTTGATGTAGATCCAAAAGCCTTAAGAGTTGCTCGTATTAATTCTGTGATTGCTGGTGTGGTAAGTAAGGTTGAGTGGATATTAGGTGACGTTGAACATTTGAGTGGTAAATGTGACGTGGTGGTTCAAAATCCACCTTTTGGCGTACAGAGGCGTGGTGCAGATAGAAAATTTATTGTAAAGGCCCTAGAAATCGGGTCTGTAATTTATTCGTTACACAAATCTAATGAAGAAAGTAGGAAGTTTATTAGGAGACTTGTTAAAAAATATGGTGGTAGGATTGATGTGATAATTTGTATGGATCTTCCTCTTCGCCCAGTCTTCCCGTTCCATCGGAAACGTATTCATGTAGTTAAAGTTGATCTCTATAGAATTGTTAAGGGGGGTATTTAATATGGAGAAAATAAAGACTGGAGATTTTGTATTACCAGGCGATAGACTGGGGACAATCGAAGAGTTTGTTCCCGGTGAAGGAACTTATGAAGAAAATAGTGAAGTTTATGCGGCATCAGTCGGTTTCGTATTAATAGATCATTTAGATAAGAAAATTAAAGTTTATAAGCCTGGAATCGTAAAACCTTTGATGCCTCGAGTTGGTGACATTGTTCTGGGTAAGGTTTCACATGTTCAAAGTCAGATGGCTTCGGTAGAGATTTTTCAAATTAATAAGACTATAATTTCAACTCCTTTTACAGGAGTTATTCATATCTCACAAGTTAGTAGAGCTTTCACAAATGTTATGCCAGATGCCTACAGAGTTGGTGACGTTATTAGGGCTAGGGTTATAAAGGCAACAGTTCCAATACAGTTATCAACTATTGGCAGGAAGTTTGGTGTTCTTCTGGCATTTTGTTCATTTTGTGGCGGTGTTTTAGAGAAGCAGGGCGAAGATAAGCTTAGATGTTCAAATTGCGATCGTATCGAGACAAGAAAAGTGGCTATAGATTACAGAAGGAGTATAAAAGGTAGACGGGCATGAATCTTAAGAGAGAAGTGGTTTTACATGTTAAAAGCGATCGTGAAGCGATGGAAGTATTAAGAGCAATACGTAAACATTTACGACCATTTAACGCCTATGTTCGCTACGAAAAGGGAAAGATTCGCCTTACAATTTACGGTTCAAAGGATCACGTTAGGATTGCCTTAAACGAGATCAAGAGTATTTACAGGAAAATTAAAAATGCCCTATATAAGAATAAGGATGGTATGTACCAGTATGATGCTTCTCTTATTGCTGAAAAGAGTCAGGTAACTGTCTCTATTAAGGATTTGGGGAAAATCTTGGAGTTAAAGGGTTATAAAGGCAATGTTCAAGACACCCTACTTAGGACAGATGTTGAGCTTGAAGAAGTAATAAATCTTGCTCGCAAGTACCGAAAATTGATCGACGAAATACAGGATGTTGGACCGAAAATTATAAGAAAGATCTTGTGCATGGCAACGATTATAACTGGTATGGACCATAAAAATCTCCTTAAAGTGGCTATTTCAAAGGGTCTAATTAAATATTTAGGTAACAACCGGTACGGATTGGTTGCCACACCAGATGAAACATGTAAAAAACTTATAAAGGAGGCTCTTAGTGGTGAAAATAAAAATTTTAGAAATAAGTGATAAGGAGTTGGAATTTGAGTTAGAAGGTGAGGGTCACACTCTATGTAATTTGCTTAGAAAGGTTTTGCTTGAAGATGAAGACGTCACCTTTGCTGGTTATAGAATTGAACATCCACTTATCGGCAAACCTAAGATGTATGTCAGGACGAATGGAAAGAAAGATCCCCTTGATGCTGTTATTGAAGCTGCTAAAAAAATTAAGGAAATGGCTGAAGGTTTTCGTGAAGCTTTTCTTAGATCATTAAAAGGGATCACATCATGAATAATATGAACGATATAAGACAAATCATATGCAATGCAATTTTTTCTAGGGTCTCTTACAAGTCTTTGAGGGAAATTGCGCAGGATAAAGGGTTAGCTAAGCTTGGAGATGCACTTGTAAATTTCATATATTCACTCGCTAAATCTCTTATCTTGGGGAAGTTGGATGCTTGGAAAGTTTCGGACGCTGTGTTGTCTCAAGCTTTAGAAAACGCATCTTTGCTCAAACTCTTACCTAAAAGAAGTGATAAACATAGTAGAGGAGACGCGGTTGAGGCGCTTTTAGCTTATGCATGGATCATGGGTATCTTTGATATTAAAAACGCAGTTATGCTTTTGAAAGATGAGATGAAGCGAGATGATTTTAGTAATAAAAGCTTAGAGAAAATTGCTGCAGTTAGAGCCTTTAAAAAGCTTCTTGAGGAGATAAAACCTAAAATTGAAACGTTTTTGATTATGCGAAAAGTTAAAAAGGAATTATAATGCGTTTTAACGATGTACATTCATCTTTTTGGAGGAGATCTTATGGAGTTTTGTCCCAAGTGTGGTGCCTTGCTAATGCCAGATGTGGATGAGGAAGGAAAAACTGTTCTTCGTTGCAAATCTTGCGGGTACGTCAAAAAAGTAGATAAGAGCGAGATAGAAGGCGAATATCGCATTGCTCATCACATAGCCCATGGGCCTCGTGATGAAATGGTTGTTGTGAAAGAAGAAGTTAGAACTTTGCCTATTGCTCGGGTAAAATGTCCGAAATGCAGTAATGACCGTGCTTACTATTGGCAACTTCAGACCAGAAGGGCTGATGAAGCTATGACCACTTTTTATAAATGTACTAAATGTGGACATACATGGAGGAGATATTAGTAGGGATATAACATGCTAATTTATGAGATTGAAGCTCTATATAGAATCCTAAGAAAAACTGTGAAGATTTTGGAGGAAGGCTATGAGCGTATTCCTAGTAGGTTTAATGCTAAGAACTATGTCTTTCGTTCTTTGCAAAATTTAAAAAGCGCAGAGAAAATTGCTACAAATATTTGGAGGAAAATATTTGAGCAGGAGAATTCCAGCTGTTAATAGGAGGATAAGTGAGATAAAGCTTGAAGATAGGCGTGTTAGAATAGTTGGTATGGTGGTAGAGTCTAGACCTGGTATGTGTATTCTGGATGATGGCAGTGGTAGTGTTAAAGTTCGAACATCCCATAAATTACATGCTGGAAAGTTAATAAGGGTGATAGGGCAAGTTTCTATAAGAACAGATGGCGAGATTGAAATAGATGCCGAATTACTTCAGGATATGGATAAATTAAAATTTGATCTTTATAAAGAAGTATATAGTTTGAAAAAGAAGTTTAAAAATGTTCAAGCTAAACATTTAGAGGAGGGATAAATTGTGTTTAGGGCAGTACTTTCAGATGCAAAAACTTGGACCTACATAGTTGATGCATTGTCAACTCTCGTTGACGAAGCAAATTTTGTTGCTAAGCCAGATGGGCTAAGTATGAGAGCTATGGATCCATCGCATGTTGCTATGGTGGATTTTGCATTACCGAGCGATGCATTTGATGAATATGAATGTGATCAAGAAACTCTGCTAGGCGTAAATCTTGATGAAATGAAGAAAGTTATGAGGAGGGCGAGGAGCGGAGATACTTTGGAAATGATCTACGAAGAAGTAGAAAAAAGACTTAAACTAAAATTAAGAGGGAAAACCGTAAGAACTTTCAGTATTCACTTACTTGACATTACTGCTGAAGAATTACCTGAACCGTCCGTGGAATTTAAAGCGTTCGCTATTGTTACAGCTGATGCTCTACAAGAAGCTGTAAAAGATGCTGCAGTTACTAGTGATCACGTGAAAATTACAATTCAACCCGATAAGGTAACCTTTAGGGCTGTAGGCGATCTTGGAGAAGTTGTAGTAGAAATGGGCAAAGATTCTGAAGCGCTTCTTGACGTTCAAACCTCAGAAGAAGCTTCTGCAACATACACTCTAAATTACCTTGCTGATATGATGAAGGTCGCAAAAGCTGCTGATACTGTAAAACTTCAACTTTCTACGGATATGCCTCTTCGGATGGATTTTAACCTTCCTGGTGGAGGTAGGGTAAGCTACTTCTTAGCTCCAAGAATCGAAGGCGAATAGTTCTTAGGAAAGTTTTAAAATTGAAACCATTTATTTCATTTGATGTAGTATGTTGACTAAAGAAGATTTAGCTAAGTACCCAAGTATTGAACTTGCACGGGAATATGTTAAACAATTTAATATTGATGTTGCGACTTTAGCTGATGAACTTCCAGGTGTTGTAAATAGAGCATATCAAATACTTAAAGATATTATTACGAGAGGAATTTACACTTATGTTTCCAGCGATGTTGAAACCGAAATTTTGGCATTCCCTGTTGTTAGACTTTTTATAGATGTTATTGGTGATGAATGGCTTAGACGTCGTTTTGCTGTTGCTTTTTCGAAGAGAGTTGGTCGATTTTTGCAGGGAGAAAGCAATGATAAAATATTGGAAATTGCGAAAACGCCCGGTAACGTAAGTGAGAGTGGTTGGGATTTGATATATGAGGTAAAGAGGATAGGTATTAAGTATTATGAATGGAAGCTACATTTCAAAGATTACCTAAGTGTCGCGGTTCATTTTCACGACATAGCATGGAAAATGTGTAATCATCCGGTTGCAAATGGTTATGTTAGATTAACTAAACGTGAACTAGCTAGATTAATGGCAGAAGCCTTTAAAGAAAGAGTATTAGAAAGAAAGATTCCGAAAAGATTCATAGAGCTACCGGAAAAAATGATGTCAATTATTAGGAAAATAGAAGAGTTAGTTAGAGAGTATAAGAAGGAAGTTATAAGAGAGGTTCCAATAAGAGTTGAAGTGTCAGGGGGTATTTACCCTCCATGTGTACAGTTTATTCTTGAGCGAACCGAAAAGGGGGAAAATCTGAGCCATGTAGAGAGATTATTTCTTATGTTTTTTATGTTAAATATCGGGAAAGGGGAAGAAGAAATCGTGAATTTGTTTCGAAAGATGCCAGATTTCAGTGAAGAAAGGACAAGATACTATGTTAGACATGCCAGAAACAAGGGTTATACAGCTCATAATTGTGATACATTAAAAACCTATGGGATTTGTAGACCTGCACATAGGTGGTGTTCTGAAGGGAAAATCAAAAATCCGCTTATATTTTATAACAGAATGTTGTATGCCCGTGGAAAGAGGCGTAGTGAAAGTGAAGAATGAAGCCAAAACGATCTTACTTTTGAAAAGTCTCTTTGGGGCTTATTACAGAGAGAACGACATACCGCCACCTCCTCAATTTAGTAAAAGGGAGTTCGGTTTTATGCTCTGGGATAAAGAAGGAATGATCAGACATAAAACCTTCTATAACAGAACGGAGTTTCTAGCCTTTCTCAGAAAAAATGCGCCGAAAAATGCTTACAGATCTGCAGCCTATTATTTAGATCCTGAAGCTCAAAGCATGGAAGGGAAGGGTTGGGTAGGTGCTGACCTGATATTTGACATTGATGCTGATCATCTGATCACATCTTGCAAAGAAGTTCACGATAGATGGATATGCATAGATTGTGGAATCAGAGGTACGGGGAAAAAACCTGCCCAATGTCCAAGTTGTAAATCAACAAGAATTGATGAAGTGTCATGGATATGTGATCAATGTCTTAATTCCGCGAAAGAAGAGGTTTTTAAACTTTTAGATTTTCTCTTCGACGATTTTGGCGTTTCAGAAAAGGAAGTTAAGGTTGTATATTCTGGACACCGTGGTTATCATGTGCACGTAGATAATGAGACCGTAAGGGAATTAAGTAGCGATGGGCGACGAGAAATTATTAATTATATAACTGGAACTGGGATAAAAGTAGAGAATTTAGGTTTAATTGAAGTCTCTGCTGATGGACGTAAATTTCTCATCGGTCCCGATTTGACCAGTGAAGGTTGGGGGAAACGTTTAGTTAAATCCATAATCAGAATGTTTTCAAGCTCTGATCTAGAAGATACCTTAAGAAGTATTAGTATACCGGAGAGAAAAATCAAAATATTGTTGGCTAATAGGGAAAGACTTGTAGACGCATTAAGTTCAACTCCCTCAAAATGGGATTTTTTACATGGTATAGGTATTTCTATTTGGGAAAAAATCGCTTTAGCGGCCATAAAAAGAATGGCTGCTCAAGTGGACGAGCCTGTGAGCGTAGATGTTCATAGACTTATTAGACTTGAATATAGTTTACATGGTTCAACTGGTTTTAAAGTAACTCCGATTTCGGTTACAGATTTAGAACGCTTTGATCCATTTAAAGATGCAATTGTTTTTAAAGGTGAAAAGGAAGTAATTTTTAGGGAATATTGTCCAGAGTTTAGAATAGGGGATGAACTTTTTGGACCCTATCAACAGGGGGAAAAAGTAGAATTACCCCTTCCTGCCGTTGTGTTTACGCTTGCTAAAGATGTTGCGGAGCTACCATAAATGGATTACGAAAAGCTGTTCTCGATATGGCTTAAAGAAAATGAGGAGGAAGAGTTGCAAGACCTACCTCCGGACTTTTATAGAGAAGTAAGTAGATACATCAGCGAGCTTAAAGCAGGACTAAATTATGAGAATTTAAATAGTATTGAATTGAAAGTCATTGAATTAGAATTAGAAAACATACAGTTCATCATTAAAGACTTGTGCAGTTTACGCTTAGAAAAAATTCTAAGAAATATCTTAAAGAGAAAAGAACAATTCGAAAGTAAGTTGAATCCAGACGAAAAGAAATTTTTTAACCCCTTAATGGATGCTTTGAGGAATTTTTATTCATTTATCTCTCGTACTCTTGAAGGGAAAGCTCTTGAAATAAAAGAAACTATAAGAGAGAGCAAAATAAAAACATTAGAAAGCGAAAGAGTTGCCGTGAGAATTCTTGAAAATCTGCCAGCTATTGTTGGAACTGATATGAAAGTATATGGACCTTTCAAGAAGGGAGATATTGTGGTGTTACCGAGGAAAAACTCTGAAACCCTAATAAGGAAAAAAATGGCTAAAATTATAGACGTGCGTATTATTACGTAAAGGGGATAACTTTATAGGTACCATGTTTTTGATTTCCTTACCTTAGGCAGTTAATGGGATAAGGTTAAAAGGGGAAACTCGCTGTGAAGTATGTAACTTTTAGGTACATGAGGCGATTTAAATGAAGGTTCCAAAGCAAATAAGAACATACTGTCCGAAATGTAACACGTACACTATTCACTCGGTGTCACTCTACAAGAAGGGAGCTGAGAGAGAATTATCCCAAGGTCGAAGAAGGTATGAAAGAAAGAAAAAGGGATATGGCTCGCAACCAAAACCAGTGCAGAAAAAATTGGTTAAATCGACTAAGAAACAAACATTAAAGCTCAAGTGCAGGGAATGCGGGTATATTATTCATAAAAAGGGAATTAGAATTAAAGGCATAGAACTTGTTTAATTTTATATAAATGTACATAAATCCTCTTTGCCATCGATATTTCATAAATTTTAAATAAGAAGTTTCAAGTTTAAAGACTGTTGTAGGATGGAGGACCGTATATGGGGCGAAAAAATTTATTGATCCCAGAACCAAGGTCGAGGTTTGTTAAAGTCTCATGTCCAGATTGCGGTAATGAACAGGTCATATTTGGCTGTGCAAGTACCAAAGTTCGATGTTTAGTTTGCAATCGTATACTTGCGGTACCCAGTGGAGGTAAGGCAAAAATACAGGCTAAAATCATTAAAGTACTCGGATGATAAAAGAAATTTAAATTGTAATTTAGCTTTTCCCTTTACCTAAAAGTAACATATATAGCCACGTTAGCTCCTACATTTTAAAACTGAATTATTGATTTAAGTTGATAACGTTTTTAGCTGCCAGAATCATCTCAACATTTTTAAATACTTTTTATAAACGTTGTATCGTTCCCTTAAGGATACCCATATTGGAGGAAGTACTTATGGTTAGGAAAAGACAAGAATGGCCTGAAGTCGGCGATATAGTAATTGGAACCGTAATTCGTATCGAGCACTATGGAGCTTACGTTAGACTAGACGAATACAACGGTAAAGAAGGCTTCATTCACATTAGTGAAATCTCGAGCACTTGGGTGCGTAATATCAGAGATTATGTACGAGAAAAGCAAAAAGTGGTTGCTAAAGTTCTAAGAGTAGATAAAACTAGAGGTCATATAGATTTATCCTTAAGGCGAGTAACGGACCAATGGAAGAGACAAAAAATCTCTGAGTGGAAACGAGCTCAAAAAGCTGAAAATCTACTTTTATTAGCAGCTGAGAAGCTAGGGAAAACTCTTGATGAGGCTTATGAAGAAGCAGGGTGGAAAATGGAGGATGCATTCGGCGAAATATATGCAGGATTTGAAGCTGCATTGGAAGAAGGACAGGACGCGCTTTTAAAAGCCGGTGTAGATGAAAAATGGGCAAAGGTATTAACTGAATTGGCAAAAATGTACGTGGAGATACCAAAAGTAAAGATCTCAGGCATACTCACGTTAAGATGTATGAAGCCGAATGGAGTTGAAACAATTAAAAAAACTCTAAAGGAAGCCATGAAAGCTGGTGAAAATATAAGAAACGGGGTAAAAGTTGATATATATTTAGCTGGAACTCCAAGATGGAGGGTAGAGGTAGAAGCAAAGGACTGGGAAACTGCAGAGGAAGTATTAAAGAAAGTGATAGATACTGCACTTACTGTAATTAAAGAGGAAGGAGGAGAAGGCGAATTTAAAAGAGAACCTAGGTGAAAACTTTGGGAAAGCTTTTACGTAAATGTCAAAAATGCGGAAATTACACGCTAAAACAAGATAAATGCCCGTATTGTGGCGGGCCACTTAAGTCCCCTTATCCGCCTAAATTCTCTCCTCTTGACCCATACGGTGAATATAGAAGAAAGCTAAAACGTGAATTAATAAAATATGGGGAAACAAGCAAAAATTGAGATATAGTTTTAATCCAGAACTATAACCCTGGTTTCTAAGGTATACCCCTTTGCAAAATTAATTGTTATAATTATTATTTTACTACCTATTACCGACGTACAATTGAATACTTTTAGTGTAGTTGAGTTCCCCAGATATATAATGGTCGACCCATTAAATTCGCAAAACTGTACCGTTAATTTTAATTGTTGATATTTCTAGCTGCTCTATGCCAAGGTTTGTAACATTTATAATCACTGTTCCATTTGTAAATGCTTTAGCACTAATATTGGCAAAAGGTACCACCGCGACCTTTGTTACTGAAGTTTTGTTCGACCACCGCGGTACAAAGCTGAAATTGTAATACACTGTAACATTCACTATCTGTGAAACGTTAAGAACAAGACCTGTACTCACCTTTAGTACAGCAGTTTCACCACTACTTAGCGTGGAACTTCCACTAACTGTCTCAAAACTGTAAAGAGTTCCATTAACGGCAATGTTACTGATATTCAGCGGCAAATCCATGGGATTAGCAACTGTTATGGTTACGACTCCGTTAGTATATGCTGTTGCACTCTTGACGTGAAGAATAAGTGATGGAGTTGGAGCAACGCTGACATTTGCGGTGGTTGTTAATGTTCTGTTTGGGGCACCTACTGGATGATAAGTTACGTTTACTGCCACCGTTAGTCCCTTTAGTTTTGAAGTTTCGTTGAAACCTAGGTCTATTACAAAAACCGATTCCTCTTGCGGGAAAATCGCTAATGAACCATTAAATATATTAAAAACAGTCTCTGTTGAGTTTATTTTAATAGAATCAACTGTAACTGGATAGCCTCCAATATTTTTAACCCGAATAAAGCCTATACCGTTATCATAAACTATAGACCTTGTTTCATCGATATCAAGAGATATCTGAGGAGTTTCAAGAATATTGGCGTTTACGGATTTATAAATTCTGTAGCCAGGATACTCCGGAACATCTGCTATAACTTTAATTGATACATTATCACCAATAAACCATTTTTTTCCAGTATTAACGAAAAGATCGATTGCTTCTTTTGGTTTTAGTGTTTGTTCGTCACCTATAATCTCAAAGCTATATGTTTTACCATCTATATAAACCTTTGAGAGAGAAATTTCATGAATGCCTGTATTATTGACTTTTATAATAAACAGTCCATTAGCATACGGATTAACCTCTACTATTTCCATCCTTGCTTCCAATATGCTATAGTTCACCTCGTATATCTTAACAAATCGGTTACTCGAAAAGTAAGCTGGCTTAAATATTTTCTCGAAAAGCGTCCAGTGTCCCGGATCGACAATTAAAGTTAAGTATCCGTAGGGATCCGAGCGGTAAAACAGGTACTTGTCAGCCAAATTATTTCTTTGTATGAAATCTATCAAGTATCCGCAATACCTACTACTACGATCAGGTTCCCCGTAGAAAAGCATTTTATAGATTGTAGAGTTAAGTAGTGTTCCAGTTGGATTGGTGATTTCTCCGTAAAGACTTTCATTTATTAGCTCTGGGAAATGGTCCTCCGCGATTCTAACCATCCATGGCCACTTAAACTCGTCACCACCAAGTCCTTGGTAGCAGTATCCGAAAAAGACAAGCACATGCGTTACGTTGTATCGTTTGTAGATCTTTACCGCTTCTGTTTCATTTAGCGCAAATGCTGCCCCCATCCATGCGATTTGTGTACTGTTAAGGGTTGCATTGTCAACCAGTGTTGTTTTGTTGGCCACGGTGTTTATCCAATATCCATAGTCCCACCAAGAAGCTACTATCGCATCTTCTGGTAGATTATATCGCATCCACATAAGAGTTTCTTGCCAATCTGGCTCCCCGTTAGGTAACATTTCTACCCCGGCCATGTATTTTGACGAAACATAGGCCCCATAATATGTTGTTATGATAAGTAATGATGCGATGAAAATTAGAGTTATAATCGTATATTCTGTGCCGACAATACCTGAAATCCTCGCTCTTTTCCGTCTTGCCAAAGGCATACCTTCACGTATTTCTGTCAAGACGCCTACAAATGGAGAGAGGATTTGATCGATGGCATATGCTGAAAGAAGACAGACTACTGGCGAAAGTATTAATACTAATCTTATCATTGATCCAGCAAAGTATGTGGCCGTTAACCCCAGAACTATAAGAAAGATGTCTTCATTTCTTAAACGTTTAAACGAAAAATATATTCCAAGTGGATATATAAACAAGAGAATGTGTAGATTGAAGTAGAATTCAGACCATGAAGTGGCTGCATGCTCTGCTACTGAAGCTATTATACGCGCTTTTTCCCTATATAAAGGATTTAATACCGTCAAGAATTTTCCACTTATAGGCTTTATATATTTCTCCAGGATTTCAACAAAAGAAAATCCAGTATACCATGAATATGTAAAAACGAAAGATACCATTACAGCGAAGGTCAAAATTATGTACCCTAGAATTCTTCTTTGAATCTTAACCTCTATAATTCGTTTAGCTACTGATGAATTATACACCGTTGGAATTGCTTCATAAATAAATAACAATATTAGCATAGCTAGGGCTGGAAGCAGATCAGTTTTAGTTAATATAGCTGGTCCGAGTCTTGGTACCCTTGTAGCTATAAGGAAACCAATGCTTATCGTTGTAGTATAAGATAAAAGAAGTGATCTGGAATATCTATGCGAAATGAGAAGTAAGAACGCATAAACAGCTAGTAAACCATACACATACACATATGCTCCCCATGATGCCGATAAATATCCAAGAACGAGCCCCGCAATAACCCCTGAAAGTATTGACTCCCTTTTTAATGATCTTATAAAGAAATATAGAGTCGCTATTATTAGTAAAATGCCTATTGCTTCGTTGTCGTAAAAACCTGCAGTTGTACGTTGAACATATCCTGGTACAAATGCAAGGAAGAAAGCTGCAAGTAATCCCGCCTTCGTACTATCACTTATCTCCTTAGCGAGGAAAAACATGGCAATTGATGCTAAAGCTCCCATAAATGCTGGGAAAAAGAAACAAAGAACTGTTGGATCTATTTCGATCCCCAAAAACTTAAGTATGAAGTATAGAGTTGCTGTTGTCCATGGTATTCCTGGGAAAGATGTTTTAGGCATATTACGGCCATAGGGGTACCATGTTGAAATGTTCGGAGGTTTCTCTATCCAATTAAACCAAGCTGAAAAACCATGAGTTATAATGTATAAGGTTGATTTTAGTTGAAAATATGGATCATACGCCTTAAGTATTGCTCCGTACGAGAAATATGGATAAATTCTTATTAATAGGGCAAAAAAGAATACTAGAGTAAGTGAGAAATACAGGATTAGTTTATCCTTTCTAATTTTTGCTTTAGGTATGGTAATCAATGATTTTAATGAACTTCCAAGCTTCTTTAGTTTTTCGGCCATCTTAACCCGGCCTCGGTAAATGTTAATTTACGTGTCGAAACTAAACTAATTTAACACTTATTAAAAATTTCTGATTCATCTACTAGCAATGATTAGTTATAAAGAAGAAGGGAGATATGAAACTATGAAAGAAAAAACATGAAAGATAGGGTTTATCGTCAATCCCATAGCCGGAATGGGCGGAGTTGTGGGCTTAAAAGGTACGGATGAGGAAGTTATTTTGAAAAAAGCCCTAAAATTAGGGGCAAAACCAGTTGCTCCCAAAAGAGCAGAGGAAGCCCTAAAAAATCTATTGCCATTAAAAGAACACTTAGAATTAATTACTTACCCCCATAATATGGGTCAGGACGAAGCAGTTAGTGTCGGGTTTTCACCCATGGTAATCGGAAATATAACTCCAGGAAAAACATCGGCAAAAAGATACCAAGCAAGCAGCAAGAGAAATGAAGAAACTTAAAGTAGATTTGATTGTTCTTTGCGGCGGCTGCGGCGGCGACGGAACTGCTTGTGACATTTACGAGGCTATTGGTGATAGCGTCCCTTTTATTGGCGTTCCAGCAGGAGTAAAAATGCATAGTGCAGTTTTTGCAGTAAACCCGAAAGCTGCAGCAGAAGTTGTAATCAAATTTTTAACTGAGGGACTTCCTTTAAGGCAGGCAGAAGTTATGGATATAGATGAAGATGCTTTTAGAACTGGTGTACTTTCTGCAAAGCTGAAAGGTTATCTTCTAGTCCCGTATGAACCTGAACTTATGCAAGGTGTAAAGACATCTAGCCCCTTAACGGCAAATGAAGAGGAAAATAAGATGGCCACAGCAAGATACATTGTTGAAAATATGGATCCTGAAATATTTTACATTTTGGGTCCTGGTACAACTACTAAGGTCATTGCGGACCTTCTAGGCGTTAAAAAATCTTACTTGGCGTTGACATTATAAAAAACGGGAAAATAATTGCTAGAGATGTTGGAGAAAAGAAAATCTTAGAGGTAATAAGAGGTAAAAAAGCTAAAATTATTGTAACACCCATTGGAAATCAGGGCTTCATCTTTGGTAGAGGGAATCAGCAAATAAGTCCCAAGGTCATTAGAGAAGTCGGCATCAAGAATGTTATTGTTATAGCGACACGGTATAAGCTTTCTACAATAAAATATTTGAGAGTTGATACCGGTGATGAAAGTTTAGATGAAGAATTAAGAGGATATACCCGTGTGATTGTTGATTATAATGAAGAAAAAGTTGTTAAAGTAGTTTAAAGCTATTCTTCTTCAAGTTTCTTTTTTAGATATTCGGCGTATTCTTTCGCTGTCATGAGATTTTTAAGGTCGTTTTCCAGGTCTGTTGGTTCTACAACGATCATCCAACCATTCCCGTAGGGATCATCCTCTACTATTTGCGGCATGTCTTCCAGTTCGGTGTTAACTTCAAGTACTTTGCCAGATACTGGAGAATAGAGATCTTCTGTAGCTTTTTCGGATTCTATCTCTCCGAATGGTTGGTTAAACTTTACTTCATCGCCCGCACTAACTTCGAAACCAATGTAAGTTATGTTACCTAGCTGTTTTCTAGCATAATCCGTAATTCCCACTCTAACCTTCCCGTTCTCCTTTTTTAACCATTCGTGAGTATCGCTATAATATAAATCTTCAGGAATTTCATAGTCGTTTACTTTTATCTCTATCACCCTCCTACGTATCTTTTTTTCTATTATAGCCATATCTTTCTATATCGTAAAAGGGCCATTTAACTATTTTTGCATCCACAAGTTTACCCCTAATATTTATTTTAACGGCCTCGTTCACCTGTGCATATTCAGAATTTATAAGCCCAAACCCTATCCCTCTTTCAAGTATTGGTGAAAAAGCGCCACTTGTAACATATCCGATCTTTTCATGATCTTTCAGTATTTCGTAGCCATGTCTCGGGACCCTACGTCCAGAGAGTTTTAGTCCCACCCTCTTCCTCTTTACACCTTCTTCTTTCTGTTTTAATAACGCACTTCGCCCAATGAAGTCTCCCTTCTTAAATTTTACAACAAACCTCAGTCCAGCTTCAAGTGGAGAAATCGTCTCATTGATATCGTTCCCGTATAAAACCATTCCAGCTTCAAGTCGTAGAGTGTCCCTTGCACCCAATCCACAGGGTTTAATTCCATGCTCCGTGCCAGCTTCCAAGATTTTCTCCCACAAATCAATTGCCTTTTCTTTTTCTGAGAATGGAACATTTAACATAATTATTTCAAAGCCGTCTTCTCCGGTATATCCAGATCTGGATACTATGGTATCATATCCTCCCAATTTTGTCAACATGCACCAATATCTCTTTATCCCGCTAAGATCGTCGCTAGTAAGCTTCTCAAGCGTAGATTGAGCTTTTGGCCCTTGAACTGCAAACATACAGGTTACATCAGAAACATCCTCAATTTTAACATTAAAATTTTGTGATTTTTCCTTAAACCAATTGTTTATTTTTTCTCTATTCACAGCATTAACGACTACAACATATTTGTTATCTTCGATCTTAAATAGGGTTATATCGTCTTTTATCCCACCTCTGTCATTACAAACAACGGAATATTGTCCCTGTCCAAGTTTTTTTAGCCTTTTAACATTGTTTGTAGTAACATATTGTAGAAAGTCTTCTGCATCACTTCCGCTAACCATAAAACGCCCCATATGCGTTACGTCGAAAATTCCCACATTTTCCCGAACAGCTAAATGTTCTTTAATTATTCCACCTGTATCCTCATACCAGAGGGGCATGCACCAACCAACAAATTCAACCATCTTCGCCCTTTTTTTATGCCACTCATACAAGTGAGTTTTATGAAGATCCATGACATGTCACCAATTTAAATTTGTTATCATTTACACTTAACAACATTTTTAAAATTTTCATCGTGAAGAAAACAAAACGGTCAAATATCTCGATGGACTAAATTAACTCCGTATCCGTTAAGTATGTTAAATCTGCAATGCTTTAAATCTCCAGTAAATACTGTAAATTACTGAATGTGGTTTGTTTTAAAGTGATGAAATATGAAAATACGAGGGGAAATCGCTAATATTCCAGTAGGCGATGATTATGATGTAGTCGTTGTAGGAGTTATAAATGTTAGTCCTGAGTCGTTCTATAAGGGTTCTATTGTTAAATCGAAAAAAGAAATAGAAGAAAAAGCACTAGAAATGGTTGAAGAAGGAGCCAAAATATTAGATGTAGGTGCAATGTCCACCGCTCCAGGGGTTCCTCCCATATCTCTGAAGGAAGAAAAGAAACGTATGCTTTTTGCTATGAAAGCATTGCGAGATATCATTGATGTACCGATAAGTGCCGATACGTTTAGGGCGGAAGTTGCAAATGTTGCATTAAAGGAGGGGGCTGAGATCATAAATGATGTTAGTGGCTTAAAGGCCGACAAGAAGATGGCTAAAATAATTTCAGAGTACGATGCGTCAGTTATTGTTATGGCTGCTGAAAAACGCCCAGGAGATGTAGGAAAAATTTTGAAAATAAAACATGCACTTAGACAAAGTTTACAAATCGCAAAAAGCAGTGGCATTTCTGAGGAGAAAATTGCTGTAGATCCCGGAATCGGCTTCGGGAAAAAGGTTACGGAGGACCTTCATATACTTAGAAATTTAAATAGGTTGAGAAGTCTTTGCAGACCTATTTTAGTAGGAGTTTCAAGAAAGTCTTTTATAGGGAAAATCCTTAATCTGAAAGATCCGAAGGAAAGACTAATTGGTAGTCTAGCGGCAACAGCTATCGCAGTATACAACGGCGCCCACTTAATAAGGACTCATGATGTTAGAGAAACTCTGCAAGCTGTTAAAATAGCTGAATCAATCAGGAGAAATGTTTTAAGCTTAGATGCGGATGGAATAAAAGTTACACTGTTATACACTTCTAGCTATTTCGGCGACCTAGAAGATTTATTTGTTAAGATAGGTGTTGACAGATGGGCATTGAACATATTCAATCAAAAATCGATATATCTTGCTGTACTTGTTGAAAACATTAGTACTCCAGCTGCATTAATTATTAAACAGGAAATGTTAGCATGTGGCGGTGACGCTGCTCTGCCCAAGGAAATGATAGATTTCCATTTAAAGAAAGGATCTATCATTATTTTTGGAACTTATGCCCAATATAGGAAATTAGTAAAAAAAATTAGAAAAATGCCTTTCCATCTTTCTGTTGTTGCAAAACTTTTGAAAAGGATATTAGGAGTGTGTAAGGAAAATGACTATGACTCTTATACCCATTAAGACTAGGATGATTACTCCAGGTGACGATATAGTTGAAGTGGTACTCAAGTCCCTAAAGAAAGTAGGTGGGAGAATTAAAAATAGAGATATACTAGTTTTGGCTGAAACTGCTGTTGCAACAGCCGAAGGGAGAATCATCGAACTAAATAAAATAAAACCTAGTTCTGAAGCATTAAAACTATCAAAAATGTATGATATTGTTCCAGAACTGGCTGAATTGATTTTGCGAGAAGCTGATGAAATTCTGGGTGGTGTTCCCCACGTTGTTCTCACTTTAAAGAATGGTGTTTTGATTGCTAATGCTGGTATTGATAAATCTAATGCCCCACCGGGCTGTGTTGTACTACTTCCCCAGAATCCTATGAAAACCGCTCAGGAAATTAGAAAGAAAGTTTTTGAAAAGACCGGGAAGAAAATTGGTGTTATAATTGCTGACAGTAGAACTCAACCTTTGAGACTTGGAACCATAGGTGTCGCTTTAGGTGTTGCTGGTTTTATTCCAGTATCTGATGAACGAGGAAAATTGGATATCTTTGGAAAACCTCTAATGATAACGAGACGAGCAATAGCTGATAATCTGGCATCAGCTGCGGAAGTTTTAATGGGTGAAGCAGGGGAGATGGTACCAGCAGTCTTGATCAGAGGTGCACCTGTTGCATTCACCGATTGCCCCATTAACCTTGAAAGTATGTTAATATCCCCAGAGGAATGTCTTTATATGTCCATCTTTAAAAACGTATTTAAAGACTTTAAGAATAAAAAATAATACTCTTTCCATTACTTGTATCAAATATTGTAGGCTTTATTAATGTCGCTCAACGCTTATGACGTGTAGTGATATTGACTGTTCCATAGAAGTTGCAGGAGTGAGGTGTAAAAGTAAAGCTATCTACGGATCTCGAATACCCTCTTCAGCTATTATGAAAACAATTTCCCCTTCGGGTAGATATGGCGAATCAACAAGCCTACAAATTCTCCTATTATTTTTACTACGCCTTAAGTACAGTCTAGTTTGGGGCACGTGCGCTAATACGTGACCACCTACAGGTTCGGTAGGGTCTCCAAAAAACACATCAGGTCTAGCCATTACCTGATTTGTTACAAATACAGCTATATTTTCTATGTCCGCAATTCTCTGCAGAGTATGCAAATGCTTGTTTAATTTTTGTTGACGTTCCGCTAACATCTCTCTTCCTGGATATTCAGCTCTGAAATGGGACATTATTGAATCAATTATTAGAAGCTTTACATTTTGCTCAGATATTATTTCCTGTGCTTGCTGAGCTAATAACATTTGATGATCGGAATTATACGCTCTCGCAAAAATTATATTCTTTAATGCTTGTTTAGGATCCAATCCCACAGCCTGGGCCATTTGATATATTCTTTCTGGTCTGAAAGTCCCTTCCGTATCTATGTAAATAGCCTTTCCCTCTAATCCTCCCTTTTCTGGAGGTAACTGAACATTTACAGCTAGTTGATGCGCAAGTTGCGTTTTACCGGTTCTATATGCTCCAAATACTTCAGTTATGGCCTGAGTTTCCACTCCTCCGCCAAGTAATCTGTCTAGATTTTTTGAACAGGTAGTTATTTTCCCGACATACTGTCTTCGCTCGTAAATTTTATCTGCAGTTTCAAATCCGAATTCAAGAACTTGTCTTGCAGCTTCAATAATCTTTTGGGCTGTTGTCTGCCCGATATCCGCGGCGGCAGCAAGTTCAGATGGCGTTGCGACCGCAATCGAGGCTACGCTTTTATACCCTGCTTCACTTAGTTTCTTGGCTATGGATGGCCCAACTCCCGGCAGATCCATTATTTCTTTGACTCTTTTCTTTTCTTTAGAAATTTTGGACCCTCCACTTATTTCTATTTTTATCGGTGTCATATATGTTTATGAGTTTTTCTAATACATTATGTGCTTAACCGTTTCGGTTCACATAGTTAATAGTTCAGCTGAAGATATTCTTATAAACTTAAAAAAATTGTATAGATGTATAGAGATTCATGGATTATTATGGAGGGTTTCGATTGGTTCGTCTTTGGTGGCCGAAAATACTAAAGAAGCCTAGACTGCGTTTAGAGAAGCCTAGACTAAAAATACCTAGAAAAACACCATCACCAGATGCACTTTTTATACTTGCGATGTCATTTATTCTATTTATACTTGGTGGAGGTATGTTTGTTGTTGTGAACTATGAATCTTTGCCAGAGGGGTTCATGGTCATAGGGGAATTAACTCGGCAAACTGTAATCGAGGGATTAGTTGCTTTCACTTTCATGATAATTGGATTCATCGGGTTTATAGTGATTTATCAAAGTACAAAACACGTATACAGACCAAGTTATGCAAAAACTCTACTCCTAATAGGAATCATACTGGCACTTGTAGGATATGTAGGCCTAAATTGGTTATTTTTTAAAAAGGCGCCCGGACTTCTTGGAAGACGAAGATAACATATTACCATGGTTCCCTTTTTAATTTTAGCATATAACCAATGATGTTTGCACTTAGATGAATTAAAGGCGTTATTATTAGAAGAATAGCTACATACTTTAGTTGTAAGGATCCTATAAGATTAGTGAATACTATGGCACCAAGAAGGAAATCTAATTGATCTAATAAAGGCGCAGGTGCTCCTCTTTTCAAGCCAAATCTCCTTTTAATAAATGAACCAATAAGGTCACCAAACATTGCTCCAAACGAAAGAAGAAAACCTCTTAAAACTGATGCTTGAATGAGAAAAACTTCATGAAAGCCTATGACATAATAAATTGAGACTACTTTCACGAGGTATGGCGACATAATTACTTGTACCAAGCTTGCCGCAACACCCGTAATAACGCCGCCTATAAAACCTCCGACAGTTTTCCCATCTCCAAATATTCGTTTTCCATCTATGAAAATTTTACCGAAGTCTATGGGAGGTCCCCCGCTGAATACAACAGCAAGAGCGTTTGCGATATATGCGGGTAAAATAAACCATAAGGCTAATAATACTTCGAGCCAGAGTGGTAACATTTCATCACCTCTACCTTAAGCCACTCGATGTTATAGAGAATGATGTTGAGATCCCTAACGGTTTATTATAATGCTTCATTATCTCTGCTTTTCGCTTGATACCTTTTTCCCGAATAAATTTGACAACTATGCTAGCCCACCAGTTTATAATATTAGATGCAACAGCCTCTAAATTTTCTTCCTCAAAGGAAGATCTAACTTGATTTGTCAGGAGAATTGCTACATTTTTCTTTTTAGCTGTCTTAAAAAGAAAAGCCATTTGCCGATTAAGTTCATGCTGCAAGACATGAGTATCTCTATATTCTAGTAATTCTGCCCGATATAACCCAGTTATCGTGTCAAAAACTACAAGACGAACACTTCTTTCACACATTTCGTCAAGAATATCGATTAAATCGGACTGTTCCGTAAAGGTGGAAGGGCGGAATATCATAATTCTTTCCATTACAGACTGAAAAGAGTGTTCAGAAACTTGTTTAAGTCTTTCGATAGAAAAAGAGCCTTCAGTATCTACAAAAATAGTCTTATAACTATTTAAAGCGGAATTAACAGCACATTGTAGAGCAAAGGTTGTTTTTCCGACACCTGCAGGACCATATATGTGAGTTATATGTCCAACTGGCAGTCCTCCGCATAATAGCTTGTCTAATTTCTTACAACCAGTCATCACTGATGTTAACATTTTCATTTCCTCGTCTCAAATATTTTCAGTAAGAAATGGAAACAAATATATTTAACTGTAGAACCTATTATGGAATTCTGTAAAATGTGGAGCAGTGAAGATATGGCAAAGGTAGCAGTGGTAACAGAAAAGCCAAAAATTTTCCATTTAGTCTCAAAAAAACTTAAAGAACTTGGTATTCCATTTTACAGTCTGCTTCCCGTAGAAAAAATACCTCAAGATGTAGTTATAATTCTTACGAGTATAGAAGAGGTAGAAAAAATACAAAAAAATATTAATGCACATATTATAGCGACAAGCGCCAATATGGACGATATTAAAAAAGCAATTTTAAAGATGAAGGTTTTGCTAACTGGATACAGAAGGAAAGCCCAGGTTGTAATAGGTATAGACCCCGGCGACATATATGGCGTTGTTGTGACCTTTGAGGGAAAAGTAATTGATACGGGTCTCTTTCATTCACCCCACGAGGTTGCTAATTACATAAAACTTGTAGAAAATGCTTTACTATCGTTTTCAAAAGGTGAATTGATTATTAAAATCGGTAATGGCTCCCCTTTACATCAAAGATGGCTTTTTAGATACCTTAAGAACGCCCAATTACGTGCCAGTTATGAGATTGTTGATGAAACTTATACTACAATGACCAGGACTAAATTCAGGAAAAGAGACATCACGGCTGCTATGCTTATATCAAAAAAGAAAGGAAGGATCATAGATCTCGATCAAACCGATATATCGTTAAAACCTGGAGAAATAAAACATATTCAAGCAAGAAGCAGAGTATTATCTAATGGAAAGATAACAATAAGCTGGAATCTTGCAGAGAAGGTAGCTAAGGGGGAAATATCGTTAAAAAAGGCTGTGAAGATTATGGAAGACCGCATGAAACCTGGAGGTAAAAATGTCTGAGATTATTTTTGAAGAGAAAATAGAAGAAAGGGGTTATAAGATTTCCATATTGGGTATAAAACTCACCAATGGAATAATAGTAGTTGTTACAGATACCACATACAAAATTGGAACAATTGCGCTTGCAACTCCCTCAAGGATCCCTGAAGTAGGGAAAAGAGCAATTTCGTCACTGCTTACAGCCTTCGACATGACGAAAGAAGCAGTTACACGCGCTATTGCAGAAAGATTAGCTAGTGAACTTAATACGGTCGTTCTAGCCATAGTTAACATAAGAGAAAAGAACTTAGATCGATACAAAACTATAGTTAAGGGTATCAACAATTTAATCAAGAAAATCAAGGGACAGTGATAGATTTGGAATTAATTGTAGCATTAACTGGGGCAAGTGGAGTAATATACGGTGTTCAACTACTGAAGACTTTAAAAAGAATAAAAGCAAAAATTCACTTAATTATTTCAGAGCCAGCCAAGGTAATCATTAAACACGAATTAAATTTAGATATAGAGGAAATAGAAAAGCTTGCAGACTTCACTTATGATCCCTGGGATTTCACAGCGCCTATCGCTAGTGGTTCTTATCAATCGGATGGGATGGTAGTTATACCTTGCAGTATGAAGACCCTCTCTGCAATAGCTAATGGTTACGCGGATAATCTTATTGTTAGAGCTGCTGAATGTATGCTAAAAGAAAAGAAGCCATTAATTCTTGTCCCTAGAGAAACCCCTCTGTCCTTGGTTCATTTAAGAAATATGGTTAAGGCTGCGGAGGCAGGTGCAATAATAATTCCCGCAATGCCAGGATTTTACCACAAACCTGAAACCATCGAAGATCTTGTAAACTTCATAGTGGGGAAAATTCTTGACATACTGGGTATCCAACACGACTTATATAGGAGATGGGGAGGAAAGTGAGCTTAAGGAATTTTATATTAGAACTGGAGAAAGATGCAGAATTAATAACCATTAAAAAGGAATTAAGTACCAAGTATGAGATAGCTGCTGTAATCAAAAAGTTCGATAATGGTCCGGCTCTTTTTTTTAAAAAAATTAAACAAAAACGCGGCTCGATAGTTGCAAACATTTGTGGCACTAGAGAAAGAGTCTGCAAAGCCCTAGGAACTAGTATTGATAAATTACATAAAAAAGTATCAAATGCTATTAAAAACCCAAAAAAACCGAAACTTACAGAATTCCTTCTCTCCAAATATGCTCAAAATCCTCCAAACATAAACAGTCTTCCAATACTTACCCACTACGAAAAGGACCCCGGACCTTACATAACAGCTGGAATCGTATTTGCAAGAGACCCAGAGACTGGAATTCAAAACGCATCAATACACAGAATGTTAGTTATTGACGAAAAACATCTAGCTATAAGAGTTGTACCTAGACACTTGCATAGAATAATAACAGCTTACTGGAAGGAAAAAAGAGATGTACCCGTAGCCATTGCCATTGGAACCCACCCAGCGGTTCTAATTGCTGCATCATCGCCAGTCCCCTACGGTGTAAATGAACTTCATGTAGCAAACACTCTTCTTAAGGAATCTATGGAAGTTGCTATATGTCCAAATACGGAACTGGAAGTTCCAACAAATGCAGAAATAATTATTGAAGGAAAAATTTTATACGGTAAAGAAGTTGATGAAGGGCCGTTCGTCGATTTAACGGGAACCTACGATGTTGTAAGAAAACAACCTGTAATAAAAATAGAAAAAATGTATTTTAATCGGGATAACTTTATTTATCAGGCTATTTTGCCTGGGGGAAGCGAACATAAATTGTTAATGGGCCTTCCGAGGGAGGCACAAATATGGACTGCTGTTAAGTCTGTTGTTCCCGATGTAAGAGGAGTGCATTTAACTTTAGGCGGTTGTGGATGGCTGCATGCAGTCGTTTCCATTAAAAAGCAAACTGATGGAGATGCTAAAAATGTTATATTGGCTGCTTTCGCAGCTCATCCAAGCCTTAAACATGTTGTTGTAGTTGACGACGACATAGATCCTTATGATATGGAAGAAGTGGAATGGGCAATTGCAACGAGATTTAATGCTTCCCGAGACTTGGTGATAATACAAAATGTTAGAGGCTCAAGTCTGGATCCTTCTGCGGACCAAATTACTCTTATGACTACAAAAATGGGAATTGATGCTACAAGACCATTTACTAAACCTAAAGAAAAGTTCGAAAAAGCAAAAATACCCATCGAAGAGAAAATCGACATTAATAACTTAACAGAGGAAGACAATTAATGTTTCTAACTAAAGAAGAGGAAAAAATGTTCGATGGAGAATATGGAGAAGCTACTAGGCTAGCAGTGAGGTTAATTGTTAAAGTTGGAGAAGCTTTAGGCGCTCAAAAATTAATTGACGTAAGTAGTGCGCAAGTTTCGGGGGTATCGTATAAGAACATCGGAGATCCGGGCATCCAGCTCCTAGAAGACTTAGTTAAACTTGGAGGGAAAAGTAGAATACTATCAACGCTTAATCCAGCTGGTATGGACTTAAAAAACTGGAAAAAAATGAAAATCGATAAAGATTTTGCAGAAAAACAACTAAAAATAATTAATTTGTACATACAAATGGGCATCCTCCCAACATGTAGCTGTATACCTTACTTAATCGGTAATTCGCCAAAATATAGGGCACATATAGCATGGGCAGAATCCTCTGCAGTAACGTACGCTAATTCGGTTTTAGGTGCGAGAACAAATAGAGAGGGCGGACCATTAGCCCTTGCATCAGCTTTAACCGGGAAAACTGCTTTTTATGGGTTTCATATCGAAGAAAATAGATTCCCAACACACTACATAGAGTTAAGGACTAAGTTGCACAATCCAGCTGATTACAGCATTTTAGGTTATGTAGTTGGTAAAATAATAAAAACTGGTGTCCCCTTGTTTTCAAACCCTAGAGTGCCCCTAAATGTAGATTGCTTAAAAGCTTTATCGGCCGGTCTGGCAACTTCAGGAAGTATATCTCTATTCCATATAGAAGACTGCACAATAGAAGCTATGATCGAAAAAAGGCGATTACAGATCGAAAAAGGCCATATGGAGAAAATAATAATAGAAAAAGAAGAAATAAAGTCTGTTTATGAAGAATACGCATTAACCTCTAGCCCAGATCTCATATACATCGGGTGTCCTCATGCAAGCATACAAGAAATAGGAAAAATTGCCAAGATGTTAAGAAATAGGAAAATAAAAGGAGATATCGAACTGTGGGTTGGAACTGCCGCTAATGTAAAGACACTCGCAGACAGAGCTGGTTATACGGATATAATAGAGAAATCTGGTGGCAAAATTATTACAGATACGTGTATAGTGGTTTCGCCTTTAAAGTCGCTTGGATTTCAAAAAATTCTTACAAATTCCGCAAAGGCATGTTACTACCTGACAGGTTTAGAAAGATTAAACGTGGGAATAACGACATTAGAAGACAGCGTTAAAACTGCCATAGAAGGGTCATGATATGCATAAAGAAAACAAAAAAGTAGTATTGAAAGGTAGAGGACTAGTTGAGGGGTTAGTCGAGGGAAAAGCCCTTGTTACCTCTCAGCCTATCTCATTTTACGGTGGTGTTGACCCATTAAGTGGTGTTGTTACCGAAAGAGGACATGAACTTGAAGGAAAAGTAATATCTGGTAAAATTTTGGTTTTTCCTTACGGTAAGGGCAGCACAGTGGGCTCGTATGTTATTTATCATATGGCAAAGATAGGATCAGCCCCTTTAGCAATAATTAATTTAGAGTCAGAGCCAATAATTGTTGCGGGATGCGTGCTTGCAAACATACCTCTAGTAGATAAGTTAGATAAAGATCCGATTAAAACGATTGAAACAGGGGATATAGTTCAGGTAGACGGAACTCATGGATTTGTGGTCATATTATCAAAGCCTCAGAAACATAAACAATAAAAGGTGTTTTTAATTCAAAATATGTGCAGACTTATAAAACATTTTAAAGAGTATTTTAGGGAGATCAGAATTGAGGAAGAGAACATATTGGGGATTCATTAAAGATCCTATCCATGGCTATGTTCACATAACAGAGTTGGAAAAGGAACTTATAGACACCCGTGTAGTTCAAAGACTTAGAAGATTAAGGCAACTAGCAGGAGCAGAATACGTATATCCGGGTGCCAACCATACAAGATTTGAACATAGCATTGGTGTAATGTATCTCGCTGGCGTTTTAGCAGAAAGCTTACCCGTAAATTTAACCGATGAAGACATTCAAATGGTTAGAATAGCTGGCCTGCTTCATGACGTAGGTCACGGCCCCTTTTCACACATATATGAATCATTATCAATAAAATATCTCGGGAAAACTCACGAAGACTTAACGCAATGGGTCATTTCAGAATCCGAACTTGCAGACATTTTGAGCAATATGGGCTATTCTCCGCAGAAAATAAGCAAACTTGCAACAGGAGACCTAAGAGAAGAGGGAAGGCTATTCTTAGATCAAATAATTTCCAGCGCCGTCGATGTTGATAAAATGGATTTCATAATTAGAGATAGTTATCACACCGGCGCTGAATACGGTTATGTTGACATCTTTAGATTAATATATACCATGGATGTTCTAAATGGGAATTTATCGGTGGATTTAACAGCGCTTTCAAGTCTAGAAGCATTTATTCTCGCCCGCATCGAATCATTCAAAAGTATATATTTTCATAAGGTTGCAAGAGCTGCGCAAATTATGCTTTTAAAAGCTATGGAATTAGCAAAAGACGAAACTCCTCTTGTTGACTTTTCAAATATAGACGAATACCTTTCTTTGGATGATTATACCGTTTGGACCATGCTAAGAAGAGTTAAAAAATCCAATGAAATCATTAAAAAACTTGAAAGAAGACAACTCCTTAAAGCTGCATACAACCGTACTTTTTACGTACGGGATGAAACAGTTTCAAGCATTTTTACAAACGAAAAGGTCAGAGAAAAAATTGAAGAAGAAATAGCAGAACAAGCCAACGTAGAAAGAGAAAATGTCATCATCGACGTACCAACACTGCCATCAGTACCCTACAAACACTCCATAGAAATGGAACCCATGAAAATACCAGTATTTTACAGAAAAAAAGACGGAGTTAAGGTTCCAGTTAATTTAAGAGACGTATCTCAGCTAATTGATGCATTAAGAGGATTTATGAACATAATAAGAATCTATACATGGGAACAATATCGAGAACAGGTGGCAAAAGCTGCTGAGTCAATAATAGGCATACCACCAGATAGTGCAAGAATATCATACTAACTCTAAATCGAACCTAAACCAAAGAATTAGGGTCCTAAAATGTCAAAAGCTCCATATTTTGGAAAAATGAAATTACTGTGGTGTACTTCATGTAATGTACCAATATTAGGCGATAGATGTAACCGTTGTAATGGTTCTCTAGTTCGTGTTCCTATCTCCCCGCCGGGAGATGTAAGACCAGCTTTTAAATGCGATATTAAGCTGATTAAAAAAGTAGTAGATTTTCAATTTGGTGAAGATTTAGGAAACCATGTAATACCAGAAAACAAGATAATATTACTTAATAAAACGTCTTATATCGACCGTATGGATGAAATAATCTTTGATGGAAAAATTATGGGATATATTCGCTTTTCTCCGCCCGATATGAAGTGGGAATTTGTGCCTAAACTTCCAATTGCGCGCCTACTCTGGAAATTTCACTGCAAGAAGTGGATAAAAATAGATAACAGAGCTGCTCAAGCAGTTATTAGTGGAAAGAATCTTTTAGTGCCCGGAATTCTAGATTGCGACAAGGAGATAATAGAGGGAGACCATGTAGTAATTGTTAATGAGCAAGAGGAAGTAGTAGCCGTAGGCACTGCTAAAATGAAAGGAGAAGATATGAAGAAGCGAACAAGGGGACTAGCAGTTAAAATAAGGGAAGCTGAACCTCCATCACAAGATGAGGTTTTACCTGGAGGACAAACTTGGAGAGACGTGATAAATGCCAATATGAAATTTTTAGAAGAACAAGAAAATAAAGCTTTGACGTTTATTAAAAACGTCGTTAAAAGCGTCAATAAACCGGTTACTGTTGCATTTAGTGGTGGAAAAGACAGTTTAGCTACACTAATGTTAGTTCTTAAAGCACTAGGATCAAAGATAAAGGTACTTTTCATAGACACTGGCATAGAGTTTCCTGAGACCGTAAAATATACGTTAAGATTACTCCAATTGTTAGGCTTAGAAGATCACCTACTTATAAAACACGTTAATAACGGTGTTTTTTGGCATGTTGTTAAAAATTTTGGGCCACCTGGCAGAGATTATAGAATATGTTGCAAAACTAATAAATTGGGTCCAACAACGCAGCTAATTAGAGAGTATTTCCCAAATGGTTGCTTATCATTCATTGGACAACGGAAATACGAATCTGAAAAAAGATCTAAGGAACCAAAAATATGGCGGAACCCTTGGGTTCCAGGTCAAATTGGTGCAAGTCCCATTCATGATTGGAACGCACTTCAGATATGGTTATATATTTTTAAAGCACATCTACCGTATAATCCACTCTATGAAGCTGGATTTTTCAGAATAGGATGTTGGGTTTGTCCAGCTTTAAAACTTGCAGAAATAGAAAACATAAAGAAAACTCATCCTTCTCTATGGGAAAAATGGGAGAAAGAATTAGAAAAATGGAGGAAAACATATAACCTTCCGAAAGAATGGGTAACGTATGGATTTTGGAGATGGCGAAAACTTTCAAAAAGTCAGGAAGAATTAGCAAAGACTTTAGGTTTAGCCCAAGTTATTCACAAGCTAAAAGACGTTCCAGGGAAACTGAAATGTACATTAATCTATGAAGGAGAAATATGTAGTGTAAACGCTACAGAGAGTCTTATTAAAGCTACGTTAAACACTTACATAGATTTAGATAGGACTTCAAATTTCTTATCGATATTAGGAAAAATCAAAATCAGTAAGAAACTTGGCTTTATTTATCTAAGGAGCAAAGACTTTACCTGCAAGATATTTCAAACGGGTCGTTTCCTAGTCAGGGCAAGAGATAACAAGAAATTTTCTAAGAAAATTATTGAAAAAGTATTTAAAACCATCGTTAGAGCAATTTACTGTGTAGGATGCGGAATATGCGCGAGTAAATGCCCAAACAACGCAATTAGCATAGTTAACGGTAGGGCAGTTGTTAACCAATCTCTTTGCACTCATTGTGGAAAATGTCTTGGAGAATGTCCAGTTCTCCTTTAATAATTTCGGTTAACCTTTGATATTTTATCTACTTCCCAGGTATGATTTAATTTCCTCCCAGACTTCCTTCCTTAAGCGTACAACATCATGTATTTCTATTTCTTCAGCTTCCTTAATTACATTTTTAAGCTGAATAACTGTACCAACCGCAGAAATGTTAGATACATCTACTGGGAACTCTATTTCAAGTCCTTTAACAACTAATTCGACCTTTAGATCCGGCAGCCTTATACGAACACTTCTGACTATACCGATCCTACGAGCACTACCGTCTAAAACTTCTTTACCGATGAGGCGACCGGGCATAGTAAGTTCATAGAGTTCTGCTTCTGTAAATGAGGGGAAAAAATCCCCCTTACTCAATAAGTACACCTCCATAATCTATAAGAAATGTAACAAATTGAATTTAGGTAAAAAATATAGTCAAATCTGATAATTTAATATTTAACTTAAGTGATGACAATCCTATAAAAGTGTGGCGCCAAGAATGATAGGAAAACACCATCAAAATTTTATTGCACAACCATTAATCAAAGCAAACACAGTGGAATACCGAAAATATCAAGCAACCATAGTAGAAAAATGCCTAAAAGGAAACACCCTGGTGGTACTTCCCACAGGTTTGGGTAAAACTATAATAGCCGCAATAGTCGCTGCTCACCGCCTATCAAAACATCCAGATTCAAAATGTATTATGCTAGCTCCCACTAGACCCTTAGTAAACCAACACTGTGAAATTTTTAAAAGTGTCTTAAACCTCCCCACCCATGAAATTAACGCTATAACTGGAACCGTGAAGCCTCAAAATCGGACCAACATTTTAAATTCTTCAAAAGTAGTATTGATGACCCCCCAAATACTAGAAAATGATTTAATTGCTGGTCGTTGCGACCTAAGTTCAGTTTCATTAATAATTTTCGACGAAGCTCATCGAGCCATTGGCAATTACCCATATGTATACATAGCAAAGGAATATATGAAGCAAGCAAAATATCCATTAATACTTGGTTTAACCGCTTCACCAGGATCAAAAAGAGAAAAAATCGAGGAAATCTGCAAAAATCTTTATATATCACAAATAGAAAGCCGGACGGAATATAGTCCCGATGTAAGACCGTATATTCACCCAATCTATATAGAATGGAAAACTGTAAAGCTGCCACCTGACTTCCTAAAAATAAAAATACTGTTAGAAATTCTTTTAAAAGAAAAATTAAAAATTTTAAAGGAATACGGGTACTTAGAAAGTTTAGATACTAAAAAAATCAGCAGAAAAAATCTACTTGAACTTAGGGCGAAAATTCAGAGCGAACTTGCAGAGTATCTCCGCCCGCCATCAAGCCTTTTCTCCGTTTCCTTGGCGATTGCAGAGGCATTAAAATTATCCCACATGTTAGAGCTTCTAGAAACACAGGGAATAACTCCAGTTGCAGACTATATTACAAGAATGGAAAGGGAGGCTAAACGGCCTGGACACCAAAAGGCCACAGAAACTTTACTGAATAATGATAGATTCCCAGAACTAAAGAAATTAATACAAAAATTGGTAAGAGAAAACTACGAACACCCCAAAATAAAAGAAACAGTAAACATGGTCTCAAGGCACCTTCAGTTAAATAAAGAAGCGAGAATAATAGTGTTTACAAAGTTTAGAAATACTGCAAAGAAATTAGTTGAAGAATTAAGTCAAATTAATGGAATAAGACCTGCGCGATTTGTTGGTCAAGTTTCAAAAGACACGGATGCGGGACTTACACAAAAAGAGCAATTAAAGACCCTAGAAAAATTTAAAGAAGGTATATATAATGTGCTGGTAGCCACGAGTGTAGCGGAAGAAGGGTTAGACATAGCTGAATGTGATCTAGTTATCTGTTATGACACCGTTCCAAGCGCAATACGTCAAATTCAAAGAAGAGGCCGGACAGGGAGACGGCGACCTGGAAGAATGGTGATACTCATAGCTGAAAAAACTAGAGATGAGGCCTACTTTTGGTCAGCAAGACATAAAGAGAAAATCATGAAACAAGTAATAAAAGAGATTTCAACCAAACTTAATACAATAAATATCGACACCATGAGTACATCCTTAGATGCTTTCAAGCAAACACAAACAGAGTTAATGGTGTGTGTAGATAATAGAGAACTTAGATCACAGACCGCGAAGTGTCTCGCAGAACTTGGAGTTAAGCTCGTACCTGAACAGCTTACTGTAGCGGACTATATAATTTCTGATCGAGTAGCTGTGGAACGAAAAACTACTGAAGACTTTTTACAATCAATTATTGATAAAAGATTATTTCAACAACTTGCAAACCTTAAAAAAAGCTATACGGCTCCCATATTAATTATAGAAGGCGAGAACATTTACAAGGGGAAAGCAATATCGCCAGATGCGGTCAGAGGCGCATTAGCTAGCATAGTTCTAGACTTTGGTATACCTATTCTTTGGACAAAAACTCCCAGTGAAACAGCGCATCTAATATATGCTCTAACTAAGCGAGAACAAATAAAGGAAAAGCGATACCCATCAATAAAAAAGGAAAAAGTACCGCTAAGCGATAAAGAGCTTCAAGAATACATTGTTTCAAGCTTACCTGGGATAGATCTTACTCTTGCGAGGAGGTTGTTAAAGGATCTAAAAACCGTAGAAAACGTATTTACCGCATCGGAGGATACTCTTAAGAAAGTTAAGGGAATAGGTGAAAAGACGGCTAAGAAAATTAGAGAAATCTTAACTTTATCATATAATGATAGCGAATAAGTGCAATATTATGCTCCTATTCTTTTGATTCGTTCTAAAGCTTCCAAAAACGCAACTAATATCCTTAACAACTCATATAACTTGTCTGGATCATTTTCTCTGGCGATGTCCTTTTCTAAGTTTTGGATTTTGGTAACTAGAGTGCTTTTTAAGGTGGAGAGAACAGATTCCTCTAGAATTTTTGAGGCTTCCTCATCTTTGTGGATGATTACTACTCTTTTTTGACATCTTGGGCAGATAATTTCGTCACGAACTTTAAAAAGCGGTGAGTGGCATACTGGGCAGGCTTCGCGTAACATTATAGCACCCGAACGAAGCAAGTTGACCATTCGGTCTATGTTTTCGTCATTTTCATTCTCCTTAGACACATTAATGCCTCCACATTAAGTATAACTATATAAATCTTATAAACATTCAATATTCGTTAAAAATGATTGTTGAATGGCCTGGCTGGTCGAAGTCGTGTCCTCGTTAACGTTAATTAAGATTTAAAATTTAATACAAGATTTAACTTTTTCCAACAACAATTTTAAATTTA
>Ga0180301_10000437_pt1 | contig 32071 bp, 33 predicted proteins | sample GuaBasSediGuay16_FD_121797 | JGI IMG/M metagenome (GOLD analysis project Ga0180301, IMG submission 121797) | Subseafloor sediment microbial communities from Guaymas Basin, Gulf of California, Mexico - Guay16, Core 4569-2, 12-15 cm | ecosystem: Environmental > Aquatic > Marine > Hydrothermal... | reverse complement strand
TTCTTTATCATACAAGATCGTTCCCTCTAAATAGTGTGGCAGTTCACCTTTAGCAAACTTTATGTCATTCTCCATTATGCCGTACTTTTTGTAGAGATGTTGTAATTCTTTATCTGTAAGCTCTTCTGGGAGTTTTAGTTTTTTCATTGTGTTTGTGTTTGTAGCTATCACTAGACTTACTATACCTCCTACCGTCACCAATACTAACAATAAAACCAACCCGATCTAACTCTCATTTAATCCACCTTTTAATCCTTTAATTTACCGTATAAATTAAATATAAATCCCTCGAAAACGTTCGAAACTTTTCAAACAAAATCGTAAAGTTTTATAAATTATTCTTAATATGTTTTACTTGTATGCTGATTTAATATAATTTATAATAATTTGATTATCTCTTAAAATTTAGAAAAAAATGATTAATGAAGACATTTTATTTATCCAGCTATTCCTGAATCTGAGGTGTAATTCATAACCCACACACTGACAAAAAAATAGTCCAAAAATTGTGGTAACTAACTGAAACAATCTATAGAATAGAAGCAGAATCTTTTGTATTCTTCAGTCTCTAAATATTTTAAGAATTTGCAATTTCGTTTAAGTCAAATCTTCCCCAGAAGTAACTTTAGAATGCCTCTTCCACCTCTATTCAAGGTATTATGCCTTTTTCTTTACAGTCTGGTTTAACTTGCTAATAGTGTCTCCAAGCTTTTCAATGTATTCGCCAGCTCCGCTCCAGTTACCAACTTTCGCTTCCTCCATCGCTCTGTTATAAAGTTCAACCAATAGCTTCACAAGATCTTGCACACTTTCTTCCTCAATGATTTCAGGCTTAACTTCCTCACCAAATACCGCTATTAAAGCCTCATCAAGCGTTGGTCTCATCGCCAGCACATCTTTGTAAACAACTATAACACCTCTAAGCTCTGGAATCTGAGCATTTACAGCCCTTAGATAGACGGGTTCGATGTACAGTATTGAGTTCTCTATGGGGATAACGAGCAAGTTGCCCCTTATTACCTTCGATCCAACCTGTCCCCAGAGTGTGAATAACTGGGAAATTTCAGCATTTTGATCAATCCTCGCCTCTATTTGCATGGGACCATATATCAGCTGGCCTTTCGGAAATTCATACAGTCTTAACTCACCATAACTCTCATCACATCTTGCCGCCATCCAAGCAATGATGTTATCTCTTCCCTTTGGAGTAAATGGAAGCATTAACAGGAATTCCGGCTTGCTGTTTCCGGGCAGGGTTAGTATAACATAGTAAGGTTCCATTTGAATTCTTTCATCCTCTAAAATCTCCTGCGGAATTTCCCATACATCCTCACGGTTGTAGAATGTTTTAGCATCATCCATGTGGAAAGTTGCGTAGATGTTTGCCTGAATTTCAAACAGATCAACCGGGTACCTTATATGAGCTCTTTCTTCTTCACTCATTTTATCCGCAGAAATAAAAAGATCTGGAAACGCTTTCATCAAAACCTTAATGACTGGTTCTTCCTGAATAACGTAGAATCTAGCTGTTCCGTTGTATGTATCTACAAAAACCTTAACTGGATTTCGAACGTAGTTGAATGTTGGATATTTTGCAGAGTACGGGAACTTGTTGAGAGTCGTATATGAATCGATTATCCAGTACTGCTTTCCATCTATTACGGCTATGTAAGGATCTCTGTCATACACGAGGAAGGGTGCTACCGTAGACATTCTATCTATTATATTTCTGTGAAACATCAAACTGCTTTCCGTTGTGATGTAATTGCTCAGCAGAAAACTAATGTCGCCAAATTTAATCGAGAAAATAAGCTTTTTAAAGTACGAATCGAGTTTAACTCCTCCCGAGCCATTGTAAGTCGTTAGAACGTTACCTTCACCCAGCGGGTAGTCAAATTCCTTCTGTTTGGTTTTAACCATCACATAATTTGTTGTCAGCTCACCATAGTATATCTCTGGCTTTTCAATAGCTATTTTTCCCTTTGGAGGGATATCCTCAATTATCAGATCCGGCAACCCCACCTTGGTTACTGAATTCACCGGCGAGGCAACAACACCATAACCATGAGTAAATATCAGATGCTCGTTAAGCCACGTTTTTGCTCTCGGCGATAGCAAATCGATTGAAAGTTCCCTTGCAGAGATCATGATCTGTGTGTACCTGCCATCAATGTAGTAACGGTCTACATCAACATCATTTATAAAATAATAAGTTCTTATCTGCTGCATCTGCCTGTAAACGCTAAGTAAAGGGCGATGATCCCAGATTCTAATGTTATCTATAGTACCACGATTTCTCTTAATTGTATCGACGCTGAGATTATCTTCAGCAGAATAGTACATCTTCCTAACATCCAAGCCATAGGCGAATCTCGTAAAGTCTATACCGTATCGTATGTATTCCTCCTCCTTAACAATTTCATTCGGCTCAACTTTAAGCTTTTGAACTACAGCGGGCACAACGACAATTGAAAAGATTATCACAACTGCCAGAACGGTGAAGAGTATGGGCATCGCTTTGATGTTTCGTTTATAGCCAAGATAAATACTTACAACAGCAAAAATAGGTGATAGTAATGCAACTAAACCCATCGCAGGAAGCCTTACTTGTACGTCCGTATAGCCAGCACCCATCACTACCCCACGTGGAGAAGTCAACAGATCAAACCTCGCAAAGTAGAAGTACACCGCTATAAAGATGAAGATACCAGCCAGAAGTAGGGAGACATGAACGTATCCTGCTTGAGGGAATTTATCCTTGAGTTCATCAAAACTATTCACCCATCTAAATGTGAAAGCGTAGTACGCTGCCGAAATTAAGATAGTAAATAAAAGCAATGTGAGGAAAAAGACAAGTATAGTCTGGATGAATGGGAGCTTAAAAACATAGAAAGAGACATCAAGCCCAAAAATCGGATCTTTAAGATTGAAGTCTACTGCATTTGTGAAGTAAACGTACTGCAGCCACATGCGAGAAAAAAGCAGAGCTACTACTAGAGACAATAATAGATTTACCCACAATGGTAGTTTAAGGTGTTCACCAAGCTCATAGCTCGCTTTTTTAAGAACAAAGTGGTTGAGGCTAAGTATAGCAAGAGCAAAGGCAAAAAAGATTACGAATAAGATAACCTTGTAATACAGCATGGCCATAAAGATAGAACCAAGATTAAGAGACTCAAACCAGAGAAACTCCGTGTAAAGATGTAAGGCAATACTTAGAGAAACCAAAAGTGCAATAAATGTAGCCAGAATTATTTTCCCATTTGTTAATATTTCGAATTCTTTTTTCATCTTAAGACTTGTCCCCATAATATTTATTTCTTGCGTTTATATATTTTTAGCTAGAATAATAGCTCAAAAATACATGTATGTCAAAATCTGCCTTTCACCCACTCCAAGTAGCTGGTATGAGTAGATTCAACCACCCTTATTCGCAACTATCGCCAGGGCAGTTAGAATGAAGAGGAGTATGAACGAGGAAACGGTGGAGATACCAGTGAAGTCGCACCAGTACCTACTACAAGTGCGGCCAGCTCGCTACTGGCAGCTGCTATATTGGCTCTTACCATTGTCCACCCGTGACACCTTTTTGACGTGATGATGATGTCCGGAACTGTCAAGTACGACGAACTGGAGGTCATTCTGATAAACTCCACAACCGGAGATGTTGTGGATACCGCAACGTACAGTAGTAGTGACGGCGAATTGAAGGGAACGATAATCTACGCAAGTATCGATGACATGGATGGTTTCTTTTCTACAGGCGATTTCCTGAGGTTTAAGGAAACCGTTCCTCCTGGACCAGCTGGAAGTGTTGTGTATCCGGGAATCTACGAGGTGCTCCTCGTTGCCAAGGATTACGTCGTGTTTGATGGATTTGTGAAAAATTAAATAATCAAAGTATTATTTGATTAAATAATAAATAACAAATAAATTAAACAATTCAGGGAAGTGGATAAAGAAGTGACGAGAATGTTTGATAATAGGGCGACCATCGTGTTTATAGCCGCAGTATTAATCTCAATAGGTGTGGCAGCATATATCTCAATTTAAACTCGGGTGTTGTGAATAAAGCGGCTCCGAACAACGCACCGGGTTCTGCAAATTCGAATATTGGGGTTTACTTTTTCTATTCACCTCACTGTCCGCACTGTGAAGAGGTGAAACCGTACGTAAATAAAATCGCCGATCTCAATGAATACACTGGATTGTTGATGTACTTAAGTTTAATATTTTTTATAACTTTGCAATTTTCTATTTTTCAAAATTTGGTTACAAACTGAGGTAGAGGTTAGACGTCTCTTGGAGGTTTCGAACCTTTTTTAAAGTAGCTTAAATTAGGTCTTAGGAATGCAAAATTGAGAACTTATTGAAAAAAGTTATAATTAGCGAAACACTTATCGATTATTAAACTCGCAATAAAAAGTATATAAGGTGGGGGATAATCCGAACCTCTTTTCCGGACGCCGCCGACAGGATTCGAACCTGTGACCGTCCGGTTAACAGCCGGACGCTCTACCAGCTAAGCTACGGCGGCTCGAAGTATGGTTAAACGAACAGAATTTAAACTTTGTCCTAATTGTCAATACGTTCTTTTTTATTCCATCTGCATCATTTAAAAGCAATTTTAACACACTCCTTCAAATCACCAAACCTAACTTTTACCTTCCTCAATTTTGGTAGATACGTCAAAGCTTTACCAGAATTCACCATAACACATTCGTATTTCTCTGTTGAAGGAGAGACCACCATACACGTATCGCAGAAGACCTTTGCGTTGAAGCTCTCTATTTTTTCAATCAACCCTTTGTTTTTGTTGGCAACGCCTCTTGACGTGAATAACCACAAACTCCTCTTAACTTTCTTACCCTCTTTTTCAAGTAACTTCAAGATTTGTAAAAGCTCATCTTTCGACAAGTGTGGGCAACCAATTGCTATCAAGTCCGGCTCACATTCGTATTCAATTTCAACCTTGTCAACCTCAAGTTTTTCTTTGGGCACATCAAAATCCTTCCATTCGGGAGTTTGATTCTCAACATGGAATATTGCCACATTTCCCGTCGCAGCTAAAGCAGCCCCCAGAAGCTTTAATTCGTCGTTCGATAACTTCTTTTTAAACCTAAAAATGGGGATCTGATCGTGTTTAAGCTTGTTACCTATTTCAAATCCTAACGCCGATGGATTTACATCACCTGCCTTAACCAGTACGTTGGGGGCTCTGTTAGCTTTGATGTGTAATCCGTAATATGGCGTTTTTCCGATTATTGCTGATGCTATTGCACTTATCCCGCTCTCTCTGTTTGTCCTTGCTCCAACAATTGAATTGGCATAGGCTATTGCCGAAGATTCTGCCCAAGCTAGATGCATTCCAAATTTTATTTCGTACAGGTAGTAGGGTGTACACGTTAGACTAATCTCAGCCCCAATTTTTTCTAAGGCTCTAACTATTCTCATCTGTTTTTCATAAAATTCGTCTTCTATTCCCATTTCTTTCCATCTCACCAAATCCATTCCCGCAGGATTTACGGTAGTTTTAACAACAACCTTGGCATTCAAGCCTTCCAACCATTCCAATCCCGCATCACCAATGTTTTGGTAGGAGATTCCCGAGATGTGAGATGAAAAAACAGGTATCAGTCTTTCAGCTTTGTATATCCTTCCCAATGCAACTAAAATCTCCATTGATTTTGAAATTGTTTCATTGTCCGAATCCAACAATTTCTCCTCTTCCTTTGTTAGATACATTCCAACACCTTAATCCAATTCTTTAACTATTTTCTCAACCCATCTAGGTACGGTAAAAGATGCAATGTGTAACTCTGGAGTGTAATGTTTAGTTTCAATTCTCCTCTCACCAAACCTCTGCTTGATTGCGTGTAAATCGAGTGTTAGCTTGCTGTTTGCAGCAACTATGAAACTCCACAATCCTAATGGATACGTGGGGACATAAGACAAATAAACCCTCTTTTCCCTAAATCCAACCATGTTACGATATATATCTCTAAAAAAATCCTTTTGAATGAATGGAGATTGACTTTGAGTGTTGAACACCTCCGTGATCTTGCTACAAGCCTCATAAAACGATTTTTCAACTAACGATTTGCTCACTGGATTTGGATCAGTCCCATCAACAATCAGAACGTCAAATCTCTCACTCGTATTTTTCACAAACGCAATTCCATCTTCATTTATTATTGAAACCCTCGAGTCGTTCAACGCACCTTTATCAATTCCTATAAATTTTCTGCAAGCGTTGATAACATCTTTGTCTATCTCTACCATTACGACTTCATCAGGTTCGTGTTTTAAGACCTCTCTAACACACCCACCATCTCCCCCTCCAATCACCAAAACCTTTTTAGGGTTTTTATGAGTTAACATTGGCACGTGAACAAGCATCTCATGATAGAATGTTTCATCCTCCTCAGTTAGCTGAATTGCACCATCCAACACCAGCATTTTACCAAATCCAGATGTTTCATAGATCTGAATGTGTTGCAAATTTTTGGATTCAAACAATTTTTTTGTAACCCTGATTTTTAATCCGAAGTGTTCGTGTTGTTCGGTAAACCAGCCCATGGCTCGAATATGCATGCAGAATTAAAGTTTGTTGTTTTAAGTTTGTGTTGTGTGACATCTCATCTCAAAAATCTTAGCAACTTTTTTAATCTGCTACCATACTTAACTCATGGAATCCGATGTGGTCATAGGTTTAGAAGTTCACGTTCAGCTTAATAAGCTAAATACCAAGCTGTTTTGTTCTTGTTCAATTGATTACTATCACAGCGAGCCAAACACTCATGTCTGTCCTGTATGCCTCGGAATGCCGGGGGCAATGCCTGTGATAAATAAAGAGGCTGTAAAAGCTGCAATAAAAGTTGCATTGGCTTTGAATGCTGAAGTACAACCCTTCACAGTCTTTGATAGAAAGAATTACTTCTATCCCGACTTACCAAAAGGTTTTCAGATTAGCCAATACGATAGACCCTTAGCTTGGGGGGGTTACGTTACAATTGAAACTGAGAGTGGAGAGAAAAAAATTCGTTTAAAGAGAATTCACATGGAAGAAGATCCGGGAAAATTGACGTACAAAGGGTCTATTACAACAGCCAGATACTGTCTGATAGATTACAATAGAAGCGGTGTTCCGCTATTAGAAATAGTTACCGAACCAGTGATGAACTCTCCAAAGGAAGCGAGGCAGTTTTTGAACAAGTTAAGAATAATTCTCGAGTATTTGGATGTCTTTGATGGGAATTTAGAGGGGGCGATGAGGATTGATGCAAATATCTCTTTGAAGGGGGGAGGAAGGGTTGAAATAAAGAACATATCTTCGTTTAAAGGAGTTGAGAAGGCATTAACTTATGAAATTACAAGGCAAAAGAATCTATTAAGGCGTGGAAGAGAAGTTGTTAGGGAGACGAGACACTTTGATGAGACAAACAACATAACGGTTTCGTTGAGGGGAAAGGAGGAGGAGCAGGATTATCGCTACTTTCCAGAGCCGGATTTAGTGCCGATCTATACTGAAGAGCTAATTGAAGAAGTTAAGGATACCTTGCCAGAAATGCCTGAAGAAAAGAGGGAGCGTTTAATTAAGCAGTACAACATTGGTGACAACTTCGCTAAGGTTTTGGTGTTAGACGTTAACATGGCGGATTACTTTGAAGAAGTAGCGAAGTCAACAAATCCGAAATTGGCTGCAAGCTGGGTTGTTGATATTTTAAGGGGTGAGCTAAATTACAGAGACTGGGATTTTAAAGTTGCATATGAGAAGATCAATCCGCAAGAGTTTGCCAAACTGATAAATTATCTACAGCAAGAAAGAATAACTGAGAAGGGAGCTGTAGAAGTAATAAGGACAAAGCTTGATGAAGGTGGAGAGGTTGACAAAATAATAGAAGACAAGGGGTTGTTTGCAATTGTTAAGGATGAAATTGAGGAGATTTGCAAGGAGGTAATCAAAGAAAATCCTAAAGCTGTCGAGGATTACAAAAACGGCAAAAAACAGGCTTTGAACTTCTTAGTTGGACAAGTGATGAAGAAAACAAGGGGTAAGGCTAAGCCTGCTGAGACGGTGAAGATCATACAAAGATTGTTGGCTGAATGAAGGTAGTGGCTATAATTCCAGTTTCACCTTTCGAACCAATTGAGATTATCTTGGATTCCGTTAAGCATTTAAAGTCCTTGGATTGGGATAATTTTGATTATGAATTGCTTTACGTTGTTGATAAGAGACATAACAACGATTCAAGGGTGGAAATTTTAAAAAGAGAAAATATAAGAGTTTTAGAAAGAAATACCACAAGGGGGAAGAGGGGGGGAGCTATAAACGATGCTCTCAATGTGTTGGGCAAGGTTGATTACATAGCAATATTCGACGTTGATTCTAGGCCAGAAAAGGATTTTATCGTTAAGTGTGTTGAAGCTTTGCAAAAACACAAAAATGCCTATATTGCATCTTCAAGGCGGTACATCTCCAATCCTGTCAACTTGGTCTCAGAAACAATCGAGACGGAATACTACTTTATCAACTTTCTACTCAAAAAATCCGCCTTCAAGCAATTCAACGGACTTATTGGTGTTTTAAGAGCTGAACTGCTAATTAAATACAGGTTAAATGAAGATGTAATTACGGAGGATGCTGATTTCGCAACAAGAATGCACTTTATGGGCTATAAAGCAATTTTAGTTGAAAACACTAAGATTTTTGAGCAAGCTCCAATAAAGTGGAAGGATTTGTACAATCAGAGAAAGAGGTGGTACTACGGCGGACTACAATTGTGGAGGTATTGGAAGTATGTGAGAAAATCAAACTTCAAGTTTGCAATTTCTTGGTTCTCAGCATTAACGCTGACCTATGTAATCTTGGTAATAGCCCCATTTCTAATTTTAGCCCCACCACTTCTTTTATACAAATTCCGAAAAATTAAAAAGTTAGTTGTAGTGGTTGGTTTGTTTATTCACACATTAATCTTACAATTTGCGGCAATAACGGCACTGATAAACTTTATAAAAAAGCGGGGGGTTGAATGGGATCAAATAGAAAGAGTAACCTGAAAACGGCACTGATAGGGACGATAATAAGTTTGTTAGCTATTTTCATAATCTTCAAGTTTACTGAAACTCAAATAACTTGGAAAATAATTTTAAAAACCAACAACTTCTACATAGCACTTGCTTTACTCCTACACCTTTTGTTCTGGATTTTCTGGGCTCTTAGGATCGTCATTCTTTCATCTTTTTTGAACACAAAGGTTGAGTACAAGTATGCGTTGGAAATGACATTGGCAAGCAACTTTCTTGCAGCTATAACCCCCTCATCAGCAGGTGGAGAGCCATTAAGAGTAAAAATGTTAACAGATAGAGGTGTCAGTGTGGGCTCAGCCTCTGCAATCGTTCTGGCTGAAAGGCTTTTGGATGCAATATTCTTCATAACAGCTTTACCTATTTTTATAGTGATTTCAGGGTTTTCAACAAAATTTGGGATTGAGGTTGGAATCGTGTTCTTTGTTTTTTTAGCCTTGTTTATTCTGTTCCTGTACTTTATATTTAAAGATCCAAAAAATGTAGATAAGATTGCAGATAAGCTCTACAAGATTTTAAAGAGATTTATGAAAGAAAAAAGAGCTGATCAGGCTTTGATTTTTATCAAAGATGAACTGCTCGCCTTCAGACAAGCGGCAATCGATTTGGTAAAAAATCCTATACAAAGATTGGCTATTTTGTTTTTTGCCACAGTACTAATTTGGTTTTCGGACTTTCTTGTCCCATCAGCCATTTTGCTTGCCTTAAATGAGGATCCCGTTGTTTTGTTGTCGATAACATCCCAGCTTATCCTAATCATTGTATCCCTCATTCCAATAACTCCCGGAGCAAGCGGGATTGTAGAGGCGGGGATGGTTTACCTCTATTCAATGTTCTTGCCCTCGCACATTCTGGGTGTTTTAATTGGTATCTGGAGGGCAATAACGTACTTCTCAAACCTCATTGTTGGATTTATCGTTAATGTTAGGCTGTTGAAATCGAAATATTTGAAATGAGCAATAAAGTTTAATTATTAGTTTTAACTTAATTTATAAACTTAACATAAGAAAAATTTAAAAATGATAAGGAACTCTTGTATTCGGGTAGAATTTTCTGCCCTTTTTCAGTGGTGATTGGATGAAAATACTGAAAGTGCTGGTGTTAGGCGTGTTAGTATTAACGTCGATACAATTAACAACAGCTATGTGCGAGCAGGAGGAGGATGAAAGACTGGGAAAACATCATCCTTTCGCAATTCAAGTTTAATGTCAAACCACCGGTTAAATTGGGAGATGAGGTTTATTACAGCTTTTACATCAAAAATTCGGGTAAAGAATCGATTAAGGTGTCAAGGTGTCGGAAAAGAAGGGGATTTACCTGCACACCAATCACGGAGATTACGAAATTAAAACCGGAATAACGATTTATCCCGGCAAATACGTGTACATAAAATCCAAGTTTAAACCAAGTATCACGGGACAGTGGACGGTCAATCCTGCGATATGCATTTCAACGTTGAAGAGCACGTTGAAAGGCACGTTGAAGGACACATGCCATAACTTCGAAACATCCTGTACTTTTGATGTTTTTGTTGAATGTCCTGCTAACTGGAGTTGCTTGACGGAAGAGGATGCTTCTAAGAATTTTGAGAATTACGTTAAACTTTCGAATGACCTTTGCGGTTACAAGATTTCGGGATACACGGCTGCAATGATAAAAATCCCCATGTACTGTTATCAGCGGGGAACACCCGATTTGAGCATCAGCGATGTATGGCCTTATGAATCCACTCCCGGAGTTTACTCCGAAGTCAGGGCGTTGATATACAATCAGGGCAACGGTTTTGCAGATAATTTTAAGGTGGCTTTCTATGTCGATGGAACTCCCGTAGGCAATGCAATCGGTTACGATTTGGGTCCGGGAGAAAATACCGTAGTAGCTATAAAATATCCGCATTCCTGCGAAGGAAATCAGAATGTTTACACAGCCGTTGTGGATCCAGAAGATGTTGTAAAGGAAAGTGACGAGAACAACAATAAATTTGAGAGAGCTTACGAATGCACAAAGGGAGAGACCGGAATTCCCAACATAGAAATAACAAATGCTTATGTCAATTATTCGGATTACTGCAACCCCATAAACTATCAGAACAATCCCATAATCGTGGAAATTAGGAATTCGGGAAATCAGACATCTCCATCAACTGATGGAAGGATTTACATAGACGGTCGATGGAGCTACACCTTCCACCTTCCAGAACTTCAACCCAACGATACGGCAGTTGTTGAGGTTGCTTTGCAATACACGTGCAGTGGAGATGAGGATGCTATTAGGGTGGTGGTTGATTCGCAAGACACCGTTGTAGAGAGTAACGAAGGTGACAATGAATTTCAGTTTTCTACCAGTTGCATAGTAACGCCAGAGGGTGGGGACCTTGTTATTACAAACATATCCTCCTCGGTAACAGATTTTACCATGTATCCTGACGGTACAATTTTACCCCTCAAATCACGGATCAGTTATGAGATTACCAACGTCGGTGAGGGATATGCATGCAGTTCCCATACCGGACTGTACGTGGATGGCGTACTTATTGCAAAAGACTGGGTCGGTCCACTTGCACAAGGAGAGAAAAGGATTGAAAGTTTCGCGGTGCAGTACAACTGGAAGCAATGCAGCATGCCTGCGGACGAGATAAGAGTTAAAGCCGATGTGGATGGAAAGGTTGAAGAGGTTAACGAAGACAACAACGATTTAACGACAACATTCACATGCATCGAATTTCCACCTCCGCCGAAACCCGATCTGATAGTAGAGAGCATAACCAAGGCGGGAACCGGAGTTTCAAATCTCACTCTCAAAATCGATCTCACTCTCAAAATCGTTGTGAAGAACATCGGAAGTGCAGCAAGTAGTCCAACAGATGTTGGGGTGTACGTGAATTACCACAAGCTCGGAGACATCAACATACCCGCTCTGAATCCGGGGAGCAGTTACACGGCAAGATACTACCACTGGACTCCCCAGTGGGAGACAAACAGGGTTAGCGCATGTGCAGATCTTTCAGAAAAGTGGATGAGATTCCAAAGGAGTGGAACAATTGCAAAGAAAAAGTTTTTACCTTTGGCATGTCGTGCAGAGATGGTGTGCAAGACAGGGATGAAGAAGGCATAGACTGCGGGAGGACCCATTGCCTGCCTTGCGATAGATGCAATTTAGCATCTCTACCATTAAAGTTTGACTGGAGGGATTACATAAGCATCCCACACATAAGGCATCAGAAATGTGGCTCTTGCTGGGCAAATTCGGCAGCTGGAACTGTAGAAGCAGTCCTAATTCTTCACACCTATGCAAGTCCCAATATAGACCTCCCGGAGCAGTACTTAATAAGCTGCGGTCCGGGCAGTTGCGATGGTGGATGGGCTCATGAGGCTCTTTCATACATAATTGACAACAGCATTCCAGATCAGTCATGTTTCCCAAATGTTGGTAGGGATGATGACTGCTCCAACAAGTGCAGTGATTGGAAGTACAGAGTTGAAGGAGCAGTTTACAAAGCCAAAGTTGGAAGCAGCATTGAAGATGTTAAGAGAGCTTTGATCTGCCACGGGCCGTTATCGGTTGGATCAAATAACTGGCATCATGCCATCGTTCTTGTTGGTTACGACGACAACAGTGCGGTTTGCATGAACAAGTACAACAAACCTGGATGTTGGATAATCCGTAATAGCTGGGGCGTTTTTACCGACTGGGACAGCGATGTCTGGCATGTAAATGGTTACGGTTACATTCCCTACACTGGTTTCAAATATAGCGATATAAAGAATAGAGCCTACTATGTTGTTCCCGCTGATTATGCCTTGCATATTGATTTTGAGGAAGGAGATGGGTTTGCTGAGATAATCCAGGGAGACAGGGATGATTATCTCAAGATATACACGATTCATGGATTTTTTGGTGGCGCAAATCTGGACTTTGAAAAGTGGGATGAGTTAGCAGTTGGAGATGTGAATGGGGATGGAGTTGGAGAGATCATTCATGGAGATAGGGATGACAGGATCGACATTTACAGCGACGTTGGAGGCTTCCACAAAATAAGGAGTTTCAACGTGGACTTTGAGGCGGGAGATGACCTTGAGGCTGGAGATGTGAATGGAGACGGAAAGGATGAAATAGTGCATGGCGATAGAGACAATTGGATCAGGATTTACGACATGCATGGAACGAAGCTGAGAGAATTTCGTCTGGACTTTGAGGGTAGAGATGGGTTGCAGTGCGGAGATGTTGACGGGAACGGTGTTGAGGAAATAATTCATGCTGACAGAAACGACTGGCTCAGAGTTTACAGCATGTATGGTGTTCTCATGAGGTCCATGCGCTTTAACTTTGAATTTGGAGACGGATTTGCTGTTGCAGACGTTGATGGGGATGAAAAAGCAGATATCGTGCATGGAGATCGTGGAGACTCAATCCACATAATAAAAGGATACAGGAGGTGGATTTGATGAGTTTGATGAGGGTTATTCTGGTGTTGTTGTTGCTGATCCTGTTCACATACACGACTTCAGCCTTAAAGAACCCCTCGGCAGTTTACTGCGAAGCCCTCGGCTATGAATTTGTGATCTTTTCATCGCCATACGGTGAGGTGGGAAAATGCCTTTTGCCGAACGGGACGGCTGTCGATGCTTGGGATTTCTATAAGGGCAAGGTTGCCATAGACTACAGTTATTGCGCTAAAATGGGTTATGAAGCAAAGCACGTGGAAAGGGAGGATTGCAAGAGCTGTCTTGTTTGCGTTTTACCGAATGGAACAGAAGTGGAAGTAGCTGAGCTTATGGGTTTGAGCTTTGAAGAGACTACATGCGGGGATGGGGTTTGCGGAATTCCTGAAAACCATTCATCTTGTCCTCAGGACTGTAAATCTGGAGGGGAAGATGGATACTGCGATGGTGTTAAAGATGAGATATGCGATCCTGATTGTTTGAACGGGGAAGACGTTGATTGCATTAACGAAACAGAAATCGAAGCTGTTCCCACCATTACTGCCCCCACCACTACCCCCACTTCTGCAAGTCCCACAAACGTTCCCACAACATCCAAAACACCCAGTGAAACTCCGGGTTTTGAAATAATCGAAGTTTTGTTTGCGGTATCAATACTGATAGCGTGGCGCAGGAGGTAATTTTTCTATTTTTATTTTATATTTTTAAAAATTGCAAAACGTCTTACCATCCTTGCAAGCTGTAAAACAGTTTCTTTCTCTCTAAAATCTTTTCAACAACCTTTCCCTCATCAATATCAGCAGACAAAATGGATGTAACGGGGTCGTTTTCTTCGTAAGTTATCTCGGCGAAAGGGATGTCGGCAAAAAATGGATTGCCAAGGGGTGAGCTTTTTATCTCAACCCTTTTGTCTGCAAAAAGAATAGCTCTCGCACCAAATCTCAAAGGCTTTGGTTTCTCAATTTTTCTACCAAGTACCCCATTTACATGCAGTTTGAACAAATTGATATCATAACTCCACTCTATACTGTCTAAGGAACCCTGAAATCTGGGATTTAATTCTAAAACGTAAGGTTTGTCTGCCAGAATAAAATCAACCCCTACTGAACCCCTTAAATCGAACAGTGATGCCGTTTCTATCGCCAATTTGATAAGCTCGTCTCTGACTTCTGCATCAACGATGAAGGGTGTTAGGTTTCCACAATACCTAAATCCATCTGCATTCATCTCTTCCCATCCAACAAACATCTTATTTATGGCTATGGGCATAACATATCTCTCTGAAGCTATTAAGGAAACGGAACAGGGAACTCCTTCGATGTATCTTTGATAGAGATATTCTTCTTGATAAGATCGTTCTTGTTTGTCTGATTCAATAAAATGTATATCCTCACCACCACCTCCTTTTCTTGGTTTAGCGATGGTTTTTTTGTTTTCGACTTCATTCTTGGAAACCAACTCAGGAAATGGAATTCCAGCTTTCTCAAGTGCTCTGTAAAACCTCAGTTTGTCCACCACTTTTTCAACAACTTTATGTTCTGATCCAAGCACATCATCTAACCTTAAATCTTCAAAGCCTGAGGCTAAAACGATGCACGCTTCTTCTGCCAATTTTATGGCTTGTTCTCTCACTTCATTTTTATCCTCAGACTTGATTTGCTCAGCCTTCTCAGCATACAAAAATAAATCGGCATCAAAATGGTTTGTCAATGCTAAAACCTTATATCCAGCTTTTCTTGCAGACTGTACAACATTTCTAACGTTATTACCAACAACTAAGATTTTCTCCATGTTTTCGATTCACGTATAGCTTTACGGATTATGTCTTCCTTCTCACTTCTATATACTTCGTTAATACTGCCCTCTCCAACCAAATCCAAGCCACGTATGATTACGACGGGCGTTCCATCGCTACCTTCACCCATCAGTAAGTTTGCGAAAGCAGCGATTTCATCAGCCACACATTCCACTGTCACTTCCAACACATTACCGTACAAATCCTTCTTGCCCACCCAATCTCTCATCGCTTTAACTCCTGCAACGCCAATAGCAAAACCGACTACGCCTTTCCTGAAACACCTGCCGTTTGTATCAGTTATTATTACACCAACCTTTTTTCTAGTAATCTCCTCAATTCTATTTTTAATTTCTTCAGCACTCTTTTGAGGGTTTTTTGGTGGTAGTAAAATCTTACCGCTTTCAACGTTTGATGCATCGATGCCAGCATTGATGCAGATGTTTCCGAACTTTGCCCTTACGAGTAAGATGGGATGATCAATTAGAACTTCATCGCTCTCTTCCAACACTGCCTGAACAATTCTAGCATCCTTTCCAAGCTTTTCTGCAATGTTTATAGCCTTGTTTGATGGTTTATAAAAATCTAAGTCTCTAACTCTGCCCTCAGCTTTGGAAACGATTGTTGAGCAAAGGACAACGATGTCTTTATCCTCAAGCTCGAACCTTGAAGAAATAATGGAGGCTAAGTCATCCCCTTCCCTTATCAGCGGTATGCCCTCAACTACAAAAGCTTTAACAGTATTAATCATGCCTTGAGAGATAAGCGAAGATTATATCCATGAGTTCATCCTTCGTTAGTCTTTTTTGCCCCGCTCCTTGAGCCAAATCCTTTCTACCACCACCACTTCCCTTTATGTGCCTTCCTATCTCCTTTATCAAATCCCTCGCATCTATATCGATACCACTAAACACAACGACGCTAACCTTACCACTTGCACTCATCAAGCATCCAACTAAACCACGCTTAGCCAAAGCGTTACCAAGCTTAATCATTTCCTGCATGTCTGCATCGACTATTTCTGCAACAACCTTTATTGAGTTGTACTCTTCAGCTTCCTCTTCCAGCATTTCAGCTTTTAAGCTCGCAATCTCTTCCTTTAGCTTCTCAATCTCCTTCTTTTGCTCCTTCCACTCTTCGAAGAATCTGTTTACAGTTTTTGGAAGCATTGAAGGTTCAACTCTCAAAGTTTTACTTGCCTCCTTTAGATATCCCTCAACTTTATCCATGTATTCTAATGCGGCATCACCAGCGGCAAACTCGAACCTAATTACTCCATCTTGGATGGATTCAACCCTTAAAATCTTGATTATGCCAATTTCGCCTGTCGAATTACAATGCGTACCTCCACAGGCTTGTACGTCATCTCCAACCTCAACAATCCTGATTTCCTTGCCTGGTGGCACGCCGCCTTGATAGAGTCTGAAACCGTATTTCTTTTCAGCCTCAATCCTGTCCATCCAGAACCATCTGATGGGTTTGTTAGCCATAACTTCATTGTTTGCAATCCTCTCAATTTTCTCTATTTCTCTATCACTTGGTTTTTTGAAGTGGGTAACATCGAGCCTTGCCTTATCCCACTCCTTTTTGGCTCCCGCCTGCCATACGTGTTTACCTAAAACGTTCTGCAAGGCGTAGAGTAGTATGTGAGTGGCTGAATGATGTCTCATGTGTCTGAGCCTTCTGTTTTTGTCTATAATGCCCTTGACAACTTTGTTTTCAAGTCCATCAACTTTGTTCACCTTATGCAAAATCACGCCGTTCTCTTCAACAACATCAACAACCTCAATTTTTGAACCGTTTAAAATCAAGTAGCCAGTATCGTTGTCCTGCCCGCCACTCTCAGGATAGAATGCAGTTTTGTCAAGGATTACATAGTCATTCTCAACTCCCAAAACTTTGGCTTCGAATTCAAAGAGTTTGGAATTGTCATGATACAACTTTACAGTTTTTGGATACTTCTCAACGAAAGTTGGAGGTTCTTTCTCCTTCTTCTCTGCTTTCGTGTGTCTTGATGCCAATTCAGCATAGAAATCTTCAGGAATCTCCACTTCAACGTTCTTTTCTTCAGCAATTTTTAAAACGAGTTCGGCAGGAATTCCGTGAGAATCGTAAAACTCAATTAAATCACCTTTTTCTATCTTCTTTTTCCTTGAAATCGTTCTTTCAACCATCTTCAAACCCTTGGATATTGTTGTTTTGTATCTGCTCTCCTCCAACTCCAGGATTTCGTAAATCGTATCCATTGGCACTTCAAATTCAAATCCGAGAATCTTCTTATGCAATTCTAACAAATCAATTAGCTTTAACGAGAACTCAAGCTCTTCAGCCAATCTTAAGCTTCTTCTAATCATTAGCCTTGCTAAATAACCCGCTCCAGCGTTTGAAGGTATTAAGCCATCTCCAAGTATGAATAGAATTGCTCTTGTGTGATCAGCCAAAGCATAAACCTTCTCCATCGGATTAACAATTTTCTCCAAAAATTCTACATCTATTCCGAGATTTGAAGCCACATTACGCCTCAATTCCAACAATCTCTCTCCCCTAAGCTCTCCCATAACTCCTGCAAGCTTGGAACTTTCTCCAATTATTCTCTTAACCTCCTCATCTTCTCTCGAAAAACCAATGTTGCTGTTGTTTACAATTTCATCAATTACTTCTGGAAATATTGCATCGTAAACAGTCGGCGTACCTTGGCTAGCCCAAACAAATCTTTCCAATCCATAACCAGTGTCTACAATGTAGTTGTCCATCTCCCTGTATCTTTCACCTTTTATTTCTATGTCACCATCAGGATGGACTTCCAAGTTCATGAAAACTAAGGTAGCTAATTCCAATCCTCCAACCAAAGCCTCTAAGCAAGGACCAGCATTCCCACCGCCAGCCCATGGCTCCTCTTTGTAAATTATATCCTCCTTTTTAACACCCAATTCAACCAACAAATCTGTGCAGTATTCAACGGTCTCATTCTTCCAATAAATTTCCTTTTTAGGGTTGTTGAATGCATGGTGAGCCATCATCTCAAATAATGTGAGATGTCTGCCAGTCCTGCCAACGGAATCCAGATCATCCATTCTTATGCATGGTTGTGAAATTGTTAATGGATTGGCTGGGGGTGGGGCAACACCTGAAGTAACAAAAGGCTGGAAGTCTGCTATGGAGGCTATTGTTAAGTATATGTCATCCCTCCATCTTGCTACAACTGGATACCTCTCAATCCTTGCATGATCTCTCTTCTCAAAAAAGCTTAGGTAGTGTTCCCTCATCTCATCCAATTTCATCGGTTTTTTGAATGCTGGATTGCCAATAAACGTGTAGCTTACACATGGGGGGTCGCCGCAAATCTCCGTCTCCTTTATACTCCAGAAGTATTTTCCACAAATTTTGCATCTTCTCCTTACAAATCCGTTATCAGAAAGATAGCTAATGTCAAGATACTCTTTTTCCATCATTGCGTTTTGAATTGCATTAAACAATATAATTCTTTTTATTGGTTGTTTGTTGTTGAACTATGTCAGTGTTCACAAAAATAAAACTATTAAAAACACCATTAAAAAACTAAAACTATTTAACAGCCCAACCGATTCCCAGCTCCTCAAGTTTTTCCTTTGTCGGTATGCCATCTTCACTCCATCCCCTCTCTTTGTAGTATTCCCTCTTTTGCAACTCCAAATCTGGCACATTGCCCTCACTTCCTCCCTCCAGAGGTTTTAGTACTATCTTAGGCAAAACGTCATCTCTCGCATCAACACCACATTTAACGTTAAACATCCTTTTCAAGTTGTATATCCTTTCCCCTGTCAAGTAAAGCTTATCAACATCAAAATCGAAGCCCGTTGCATAAGCAAGCAGATTTGCCATCTGGGTTGGTTTTATTGGTATAAATGCACACATCGTTACACAATTGAACATCTCCGTATAGTTTTGCATCCTTGCCGTAATAATTCCTTTGTTCTCAGACGAAAATCTATCCTTGCTTATTATTCCATACTCCCTGATCTTCAATCCCATCTCCACATTGTACATTTGATGTGGAAGATGACAAGCTCCCCTGTTATGCACAGCATAAGCAACGGCTAAGCTTGAAAATGCCCTTGGATCGTGCATTGGGATCTCTAAACCCTTAACATGAGCTGCATTGTCGTCTTTAAACCTTTCACCTATCCTTTTTACACCTTCTGCCAAAATTGCTCCTTCCCCTTCCTTAAAGGCTATCTTTCTGATTAATTCTTTAACCCTCCCAGCATCTCCCCATTCAATGCCAAAATCGTGAATGCCCTATCATTCAACCACATCGTATAGGCTATTGCAACCCCAGTGCTTATTGAATCAATTCCATAGTCGTTTAATAGGTAGTTTATCTCTATCAAGCTCTTTAAATCATCTATTAATTGCAATGAACCGAAGCTCGCTACTGTCTCGTATTCTGGCCCATGAATAGTTTTTCCATCAATTTCAACAACCCTTCCACATCTAATACTGCATCCAAAACAGCCATCATTACCCTTCAAAAACGTCTGAGTCATTTTAGAGCCTGAGATTTCTGAAGCTTTTTCAAAAGTTCCCTGTATGAAATACTTTACTGGCAAATCTCCAAACATCTCCGCAGATTCAACATAGCCTGACGTGCCCAACTCTTTAAACATGTTACATGTAAAATTGTTCTTTGTTCTTTCATTAAGAGCTTTAACCTCCTCTTCAAACTTTTTTTCGTCTGCCAATTCAACCTCATATCTTGCATCGTAGCTCACAGCAATCCCTTTAATCTTCTTTGCCCCTAAAACAGCCCCCATCCCTGTTCTTCCAGCATGCCTTGAGTTGTCAACCTGAATGCATGCATATCTCACCAAATTCTCGCCAGCCTGTCCAATTACAGCAGTTGAAACCCTCTTTTCACTAACTTCCTTCTCTATCGCTTTTTGTGCATCATAACAACCCATTCCCCAAATACCTTCAGCAGACTTTATCTCTGCTCCATTCTCGTCGACGTGGATGTAGATTGGTTTATCTGATTGTCCCTGTATGATAACACCATCCCAGCCAGCAAATTTTAGAAAGGCTGCCATCTTCCCCCCAACGTTTGATTCTCCCCAAATTCCAGTCAATGGTGACTTTGCACAAAAACTAAGTCTGCTTGTTGAGGGGGCTGTACCAGTTAAAGGCCCATTAAACATTGCAATGATGTTAGTTGTAAGAGGTTCAAAATCGTAAACCCCCATTTTGTAGAGGTAGTACGCAGCCAAACCACTACCTCCAACGAACTGCTTTGCTATTTTTTTGTCCAACTCCGTCTCCTTTGTATCTCCATTTAGGTCTATCTTTAATATTCTGTCTGCATAGCTCATTTTAGCACCTCCCAATAAAATCAAAAATCAACGTCTCTACCCTCATACGCATACAAGAAAATCTTCCTCAAATCTTCATCACTTGGAATTTCCAGCAGCGTAACAATCGTGTTGTCCATGCTTGCATTGTTAACAAGCACGTCAAGTTTTTCCAAGAACTCTTCTTTACTTACCCCATACTCTTCCAAAAGTTCCCTAAGGTTTGTTGGCGTGTCAATCGCAACCATTAAATCTTTAATTTTCTCCACCAATTGCTCAACATCGTGCAAACCAACGTGATAAGCTAACTCCTCGTAATACTCCTTAGCATACTTCGAATAGTATTGGATCGTGTATGGTAAAACGACACCACAGGCAAATCCATGGGGGATGTGGAAAATGGCCAGCGAATGCCCTATTGCATGTGACAATCCAGCTTGTGAAGAGCCTATGGCTAAACCAGCTAATGTGGCGGCATTATGGACTTTCTCAACTGCCTCGGCATCTTCTCTATCTTTGTAAGCCCTAGGCAAGTATTCAAACAACAGCTTACAAGCCTGAATACAAATTCCATCTACAAAATCATTCTTCCAAGCAGAGACGTATGCATCAATTGCATGGGATAAAGCATCTAAGCCCGTAAAGGCAGCAACCTTCTTTGGCAAACTTTTAACCATTTCAGGATCCACAATTGCGTAGTCCGCCATTACAGCGGGATTGATTGATGCAATCTTTCTGTTCTCATCCTCCTTTGTTAGAACTATTGCGTTCGATGCCTCACTCCCACTTCCGCTAGCTGTTGGGATTAAGATGAGCTTTGTTTTTACTTCTAAATCTGTCCAAGGTGTAACCTCTTCCAATTCGATGTTGGGATTGTCGTAGATCAGCCTAACACCCTTAGCAACGTCAAGCGATGATCCGCCTCCAACCCCAAATATAAGGTCTGGTTTGTAACGTTTTGCGTGTTTAACGGCTCTAACAACAACTTCAAAGGATGGGTCTGGCTTAACTTCATCAAATATTTCATATTCGCTTAGCTTTGCCGTCACCTTATCCAAAACACAAGCCTTTATAAGGTTTTCATCTGTAATAATCAAAACTTTACCATCTAACCTGTCCAAGAAATCTAGGGAATCCTCACCAAAGATTATCTTTGGAGATGAAAACCACCACATACTACCACTCAGTCTCAACCCTCTTTGTTAAATCAACAAGAACCTTTGCAGCCTTTGCATACCTCATAACCATCGCCATGTTTCCCTTCAGCTTAAATTTTCCAGTAATCAATCCCTTTATTGGATCTATCTCACCGCTAAGTAGTTTCTTCCAGTTTGATGACTTTCCTCTAAACTCAAAAGCTGCATTGACCTTGGAGGGGTCATCAACAACAAAGCCCTTTCTCGCTTTTCCATGGTATAAATCAATGTAGGCGTACAATGGCTCCCCTTCACCGTCAGGTTCAACGACAAAGAGAAAATCTCCTTCCCAATCCTTTGCAGCTCTTTCATAATCTTCACTCTCGTTTATCGCTTTAACGTATTCTTCAATCCACTCTTGACTGAAGAATTTCGGCATGGTATCACCGATAAAAAATTAAAATATTAAGTCTTAAATTTTTTGTTTTGCAGATATGTTTAATTTGCTTCAAAGTTCAGCACTATCCCTCTCATGCTCTTTTATGACAATTTCCTTTGGAATACTCATGTATTCACCAATTGCGCCAATCAGAATCTCTTGGAAGACGTAAGATAACAATTCAAACTCTCCGCCACCGTAAAATGCCTTTGGCGTGAATTGGGCTTCTAGGTACCTCCAACCTCTCCCCTTTTCCAGCCCACCGGGAATCAATATTATCAAATCAGCTAAACCTGCTAGACTTGAATTTTCGAAAGAAGTAATCGCCACAATCTTGGCATTTGCTGCCTTAGCCCTTTCGGCAACAACAAGCACTTCAGCCGTCTCACCAGAACCTGAGAATACAATTAGCACATCATTCTCCTCAATCTTTTCCCTCACCTCATCTCCAACCCACCAAACCTTGTGCTTAAACGTCTTCTCAAAATGCTTGAGCCTTATCGCAAAACACAACGCAACTGCTCCACTTCTTCCAACCCCAAACACGTGAATAGCTTTTCCACTCTTTATCACTTCCAAAAATTCATTTAACTTTTCCTTCTGTCTCTCTAAAACGTCGGGTAAAATATTCAGAAATTTAACAACCTCTCTGCTTTGATTTACAACAACTTCGCCAAATTCCATAATTATAGTTGGTCATAAAATATTAAAATTTTGCCTGAATGCTCCTATAGTCGTATTCCGTACATTTCCTCATTTATCCAAGGAATTAAAGCCATTGTAACGGCTATTCTTACCAGTTCACTCCTTGGAATTACACCCTTTGTCAGAAAATGAATTGCTCCCGTTTTCTCACCCAAATTTTTAATTCCAGTAATTTCATCCATTATCTCTCCCACTTCTTTGCCCTTTAAAACTTCATCAACAACAACGGGTGGATATTCAAAGCCCGGACCAAATCCGATTGTAATTCTTTTGCCGTTGTAGATAGCAGCAACCTGAAAATCTATATAACCTGTCAGGGTTTTTTTCAGGCTAAACAGTCCCGCTTCAATCCCTACACTGAAGTCACAGTCCTGAAAGCTGTTTATCGCCCTGTTTATAGCCCCCTTAACAACATCGTTGTTGAAAGGTTGATTTCCAACCCCAGAATTGACTTCAACACCCTTAACAATAACATCGTCAAAAAACTGGTTGAAGGCTCTCCTCACACCTTCAATTTTTGTTGGATTTAATGAACCGACAACAACCCTCATACCATTACAAATTTATTTTTAATTAATTTAAATCAACTTACCGTACCTATCAACCTCCCCCTTCTTTATGCGGGTTGACGATACGGGCTTGCCATTTTCAGCCAAAACAAAATCAACCTTTACGATGTTAATCTTCTTTTTACCCATCTGCTTTCTTTTTTCATTAATCTTCAAAGCCATTTCGTAAGTCTCTGGAGAAACAACGAGGTATTCAAAGTCAATATCCAGAGTTCTTCCGTAGGGATTGGTTATCTTAACAATCTTTGGCTCAAAACCGTACTTCTTCATAATGTACTGTCTAACGTTCTCAGCTCTAATTTCAAACGGTAAGACTGACCTAATTCTCATTCTCGCCATGTCATCACTTGTTATTCCAATCATTACATCTTTACCACCAAGCTTGATTGCCACATCAATCAGTTTTTTGTGCCCTTCATGCAATGGCTCAAACGTTCCGCCCAAAGCAACCTTCACAATGCTTCGAACTCTTCCCAAATAAAAAATTTTATGGTATCTTGTATTCCTATCCAACAATTTTGTAGAGCTATATCAGTTTTAAAATACCCATTCAATTAACTGAAATAAGTGTAATTTTACCAAAATTTATTTAAACATTTGAACAATTGTTCAAATATGGTAAAAAATGTTGATGAAATATCATCCAAATTACCCTCAGATGAGAAAATAGTGGAATTGGCTGAATTTTTAGAGGCGTTTAGTGATTCTTCTAGAATAAAAATCCTCCTTGCGTTGTTACAAAAGGAGCTTTGCACGTGTGATATTGCAGCGATAACGAAGTTGTCTGTGTCAGCAGTCTCCCATCAACTCAGAATTTTGAGGGACAAGAGACTTGTAAAGTACAGACGTGAGGGGAGAAACGTTTACTACAGCCTTGATGATGACCATGTGGCTGAAATTCTCGAGATGGCATTGAGACACATCAACGAATTGAGGGGTTAAGATGGGCGAATTTTATGATGGGGTGTGGTATCGATATCCGCCACTACGCAACGCAATTTTGGCAGGCTTGCTTATCGGACTGGTGTTTTTACTATTTCAACTCAACATTATCCCATTAAACATCAAAATTTTGATTTATTTAGTTGCAATCCCAATTGGTGCATATCACTGGGTTCTGGAAGGTTTAAGAAAGTTGATTGGAAAAAAAAGTAGGAATAGAAGTGTTGATGGTTGCTGCTACATTGGGTTCACTACTTCTCGATATGTGGGATGAGGCAGCTTTTTTAGTGTTTCTGTATGGTACCGCTGAAGGGATTGAAGAGTACGCTTATACAAGAACGAGGAGTTCAATAAGAGAACTGCTTAAAATGATGCCCTCTAAAGCCAGAGTTTTGAGAAATGAAATTGAAAAAGAAATTCCGGCTGAAGAGCTTAGAATTGGAGATTACTTCATTGTTAAACCCGGGGAGTTGATTCCAACGGACGGAATTATTGTAGATGGAAAGGCAAGCATAGATGAATCCACGCTCACGGGAGAATCAATTCCTGTTGAAAAAGAAGTAGGAATGAAAGTATTTGCAGGCACAATAAATCTGGACGGTATTTTGGTTGTAAATGCTATTGCAACCTTCAAGGATAGTTCTCTGTCAAAGTTAATCAAGCTTGTAGAAGAGGCTCAGGAACAAAAAAGCAGAACACAGTTGTTTATTGAGAGGTTTGGGGGAAAAATATACTCCTCTCGTTTTGCTTGTATCACTTCTCCTATTTTCAGTCCTCCAATATTTGGATTGGATTCAGAACTTATGAGGAGGGGCGTTGTTCTGTTGGTCGCAGCCGCTCCGTGTGCTTTGGTTATGTCCACACCCATAGCAATTGCTGCAGGAATAGGAAGGGCAAGCAGAAGTGGAGTGCTGATTAAAGGTGGAATACATCTTGAAAATCTTGGAAAGATTGATGTAGTGGCTTTTGATAAGACAGGAACACTCACCATAGGAAAACCAACTATAACAGATGTAGTTCCACTAAACAGCAACCAAGAAGAGTTTTTAAGACTTGCTTACACCCTTGAGAGATTTTCAGAACATCCATTGGCTAAACAGATAGTTGAAAAAGCAGAAGAGATGGGTTTAAAGCCACTTGAAGTTGAGGACTTCAAAGTTATCACCGGTGTAGGTGTAAAGGCTAAAATTGATGGTAAAGAGTACTATGCTGGCAAATCGGAACTTTTTGGAGAAAAAGCATACAAATACATTGAAAAATTTAGTAGTGAGGGTAAAACAGCAATACTTATTGGCGATGAAAGCGATGTGGAAGGAATAATAGCATTTCAAGATGAAGTTAGGCAGGAAGCTAAGAAGACAGTTGAAGAATTGCATAAATTAGGAATCAAAGCTGTAATGCTAACGGGAGATAACGAAAGAGTTGCAAGAACAATAGCTAAAGAGGTGGGAATCGATTTCGTTAGGGCAAATTTAAAACCGGAGGATAAAGTGGAGGTCATCAACAATTTAAAACGTGAGTTTCACATTGCGATGGTTGGTGATGGTATAAACGATGCTCCTGCCTTAGCAACTGCCACTGTTGGAATTGCAATGGGTGTTGGTGCTGATGTAGCAATTGAAGCTGCAGACGTGGCTTTAACGGGTAATGATTTACTTAAAGTTCCCTACGCAATTAACTTGGGAGAAGGGCAAAGTTCATCAGCCTTCAAAACATCATTTTTTCCATTTTAATTTTAGCATTTATGGTTCCTTCTGCCCTACTCGGATTGCTTAGTGCAACAACTGCCGTTTTAATTCACGAAGCATCAGAATTGCTGGCGGTGGCAAACGGGTTAAGGATGGCTAAATGATTCAAGATTAAAAACAACAATTTTTTAACCTCTCTCAAAACTTTAATCATGGACATGATATCAAAAGCCAGAAAAATCGTTGAGGATTACAAAAACGTGACAATAGCAATTTTTGGCTCCCATTCTGCCAAAGAAGCTGGTGTGTCGGCTAAGGCTTGGGGATTTAAAACTGTTGTTATTGTGCAAAAGGGAAGGGATAAATTGTACACAAGGTACAACCGACATCTATACGATGAGGTAATAATGCTTGATTCGTTTAAGGATCTGTTGAACAAAGAAATCCAGCAGAGGTTAATTGAGTTGAACGCCATTTTAATACCAAACAGGAGTTTCGCTGTTTACGTCGGATATGATGGTATAGAAAACGAATTTGAAGTTCCAATTTACGGAAATCGTTATTTATTGAGGGCTGAAGAGAGAGATTTTGAGAGGGGGCAGTATTACCTCTTAGAAAAAGCAGGGTTGAGGTATCCTAAGGAATTTAGATCTCCTGAAGAGATAGACAGGCTGGTTGTCGTTAAGGTCCAGCAGGCAAAGAACCCTCTGGAGAGAGCGTTTTTTTACGCCATCTCGCCTGAAGATTACTACAGACAGGCTGAAGAACTTATAAAGGATGGGGTGATTGATGAGGAGGGTTTAAAGAAGGCTAGAATTGAAGAGTACGTTTTGGGGGCAAGATTTAATGCAAACTTTCATAGCTATGCTCTAAAAGAAGAATTTGATGACTTCGACTTTGTTGGATTTAGCGACAGAAGACAGGTAAATCTGCAAGGATTTCTAAATTTACCAGCCAAAGAACAGCTAAAAATCAACGTTCCAGTAAAGAATGAAGAAATCGGGCACTTTGGAGTTACGATGAGAGAGAGTAAACAGGATTTAGCCTATGAATCTGCTGAAAAATTCATTAGAATCTGCGAAAAAGAGTATAACCCGGGTATCATTGGTTTATTCGGTTTACAAGGAGCAATAGCTTATTCACCTGAAGAAAAATTGGAATTTGTAATATTTGACGTCTCAATGAGGGTGCCTGGGGATCCAGCTATTGGTCCAACTTCACCCGAAATGAGGAATTTAAGCCTGAAATATGGATTAAAGATTGAAGACCCCTTGGACTTGTCAATGATGGAAATAAAGAAAGCCTTGGAGTTGAAGAGACTTGAAGAAATAGTAACTTGATTCGAATCCGAAAAAGGAAAACCAAAGACATTAATACATTTAAAAAAATACCAACTTCATGAGAAGAATCCTAGTCTGTCCAGTTTGCAAATCAACAGAAATAGAACTCGATGCTGGGGGATATACAGGAAAGTACTACTGCAAAAACTGTGGTTATGTAGGGTCCTTCATCTTGGAGATGACAGAAGGTGAATACAAAGAGTTACTTGAATCAGGAGAAATAGAAAAGAAATTCGAACACAAGGATTAACTATAAATGAGAAACATCTCAAAAATTATATATAGCTATTGGGAGTTGGAAAAGCATGCAAAAAGCCATTGAAGCTGTTAAAAAAGGCAAACCTGTCATTATTTATGATGACAAAAAAGCTGTTGTCTGCATTCCCGCCGAAATCGTTTCTGGAGTGGCGATAACTTTTATCATGCGAAATTGCGATGAGATAAGACTCGCATTGCCTTGGAGGATGATTGCCAAGCTTGGCTTAAACAGGTTTAGGTTTTACAACGGAAATCTGATACCCATAGACTTTAAGGTAAATGGGCTTTCCGCAGACGAAAGGGCTAATTTCATTAAAAACCTGATTTTTGGAAAGATTGAGATCGATGAAATTCGGTATCCGGGAAGGATATTTGTTGAAGAAGCTAAGGAAGGTGGGGTTTTGGAGAGACCCTCATTTGGTGAGGCTTGTTTGGATGTTTCTAAAATGGCTGGATTTGAAGCAGCAGGCATATACTCAACACTGATAACCTCTGATGGCAAGATTGCTGATGCCGATTATGCAACAAATTTTGCAAAACAAAACGACTTGGAGTTTTTCAGTATAAATGAGCTTATTATGCACAGACTTAGACATGAAAAATTGGTTGAGAGAGTTGTTGAGGCAACATTGCCAACCAAATTTTATGGCGTTTTTAAGGCTGTAGGATATGAGACGCCAATTGGCGAAATTATAGCGTTGGTTAGAGGAAATGTGGACAAAGATGATGTGCTGGTTAGAATACACTCTGAATGTTTGACTGGAGATGTTTTTCACTCTTTGAGGTGTGATTGTGGGGATCAGCTTGAGAAGGCTTTGAAAAAGATTGATAGGGAAGACAAGGGTGTTGCAATTTACATGAGGGGTCATGAAGGAAGAGGAATTGGATTGATTAACAAGCTAATGGCTTACAAGTTGCAAGAGGAGGGGAAAGACACAGTTGAGGCAAACATAGAACTTGGATTTCCACCAGATTTGAGAAGTTATGGCATAGCGGCACAAATCTTGATGGATTTGGGTGTCAAGAATATAAGACTCATGACAAACAATCCATTGAAGATTAAAGAGCTTGAAAAGTATGGATTTAAGGTGAAGAGGGAGCCGATTGAAGTTGAGCCGAGTGAGGAGAACTTAGAGTATCTGAAGGCTAAAAAAGAGAAGATGGGGCATCTAATTTGCATAAACGATTGATGATATCAAAACTCAAAAACACTTCCAACAGCGCAAACCCTTGAATTTTTGAATTTTAAAATTTCCCTCTTTTTTGAAGTGCAGTGACATGGAATTGCCAAGTAATTGGATAAAGTGTCTATTCTGCTGAAGTTATGAAAACCACCCAATATTGCGTGTATCTTTCCAAATTCCTTGGCTTTGTATATTATTCTATCCAAGCCAGGGTGAGCACATCCTGTTATCACGATTAATCCTTTCCTGGATTTAAAAATGGCGGATTGCTCACCGTTCAAGTCACCAGTAGTGTAAAAATTATCGGTGATTTTTGTGGCATTATTAACTTCCAACACTTCAGCTTTTTTGGCTATCTCCCTCTTCAAATTTTCTGAAAAGGATTTTGGAAGGATAACACAATCTGTTCTATCAATTACATGATTTAATCCACCTATGTGGTCCCAGTGAGAGTGGGAGAGCATTATATAGTCAAAACTGTCAATTTCTGCTTTTTTTAAGTTATGGAGCAATACATTACCATCCCATCCCGTATCAAATAAAATTCTTGTTTCGGTCTCGATGTAGCAGGAAAATCCCCACCCCGCTTTGTACCCTTCTAACGCTTCGTTATCGTAAACAACTATCACTCTCATGGATTTTTTAAAACCTAGATGCTTTAAGTTTTTACGATTGTTTCTTAACAAAACTTGGATGAAAAACGTAAATCATTCAAAGTTTTTGTCTGATAGCAACTTTTTAATTGTTTTTACATGCTTTTCTTTCATTTCCATCAGCTGCTTCAATGTATCTTTTAATTTGATGATCGCTTCATCCCTAACTTTTTTAGCTACCTCTGAAAAATCAAAGTTTAGGAGATGTGCGTAATATCTTCGGATCCCCTCAACCCATCTGTGTATCTCGGAAAGGAGTTTTGATACGTCTTTTTCCCCTTCAGCTTCGTATCTTCTGATGTTCACGGTTTTAAATGAATACTCTCTAAAATTTTCAATGTCAAAACCTAACGATTTGACAATGTCCTCAATCATAATTCTGTGCACTTCGCAATCGTGCATCATTACAAACAATGAATTCCAACACTCGTCATCGTTTGTGTAAAGAAGGCATTCTGCTATTTCCTCAGATATAGCGAATTCCCCAGCATAGGCTTTCCCAAGTAATGAAACAAGCACCTTAGCATCACTTTTGCCTCTCCCATACTTTTATTTTGTTAGATAGCTTAATATTATTTATTAAGTAGTCGTCTTTCCATTTTTATTTTAATCATATTTCAACTCATGAAAAATCATATATATCCAACTATCCCAAAACATATCTAACAACATACACAACAATTTGAACAACGATATTCATATCAAAATTGGAATGTGATACCATGGGTAAGAAAGTTAAGCTTAGAAGGGTCGCATCTTCATTGGTGGTTACGATACCTAAGGACATTGCAGAAGCCTTAAACTGGAGTGAGGGAGATCAAATAGAGATCGTGATCACAGGACCTAGAACAATCCAGCTTAGCAAACGATAAAAAAATAAAACAAATTTTTTAATTATTCAATCTTAGGTATAGGATGTTTTGTTAGCTCCACAAACCTCTTCGCAATCTTTTCTGCTCTTCTTTCTACTGGTGTGCCTAAAAGACTATCAAGCTGTGCACCCATGTTAAAGACAATGCTGTTAACAATGTATTCGTTGATGTCGAACCCTATGAACTCACAGTATTCTCTCAACAATTCATAGAATTCCCTATCTATCTTTACCTCAACAACCTCCTTCATTCTCTACCTCCTTGACAAATTCGATTAGTTTTCTGACCACATCCAAAGAAAATGATACCTCAACAAAACCTTGATTCCCCTGGAACTTCAGCGTTAAATTTGGTGTGTTTGGTGTTGTGAGATCAGAGAAATTAATTTCTATCTTCCTAATATTTTCAAGGCAGTAATTGACTTGTAGTGTTTTTGGAATCTCTACTACCAATCCCATCCATGGTAGAGACATTACTGGCTCTCCATTCTCGTTGATGTCGATGTTTAGCTTCTCCAGTTTGTACGTCTTTTTAACATTCCTCTCTCTTACACTTCTTTCCTCAACCAACCTTTCCATTCTATCACCTACTCCGTTTTAACTCCAATTGGAAATATAGATGATAAACTATTTAAAGTTTTCCGATTATACTCCATTATGACTCATAAAGGAAAAAGAATAATCGTAACAATCCCTTGGGGAACATGGGAAGTTATAGAGAAAAACCTCAAAGGTAAGATGGGAGATAAAGATGCTGAAATTGTGAGAAATATCGTCATAGCTTGGCTATCTGAGAAATCTTTTATTAAGAAGGCTGTTGAGGAAGATTAAAGAACATGAAGGAGACGAAGAGGCATACAATTGTAAGAATAAAGGAAATTGACTTAGAGCTTAGAAGGCTTGAGGAAAAGTATGGAATGAGTTATAAGGACTTCTATAATCATGTTGAGGGAGATATGTCTGTTTTGCTTGAGAAGTTTGATGCTGATGAGGTTATGGATGATCTAGCTAAGCTCGTTAGCTTACTTGATGAGAAGGAAAAGTTGTTGAAGGAGTTAGGAAAGGAAGTTGATCTATTTGCTGAGATGGATAAGGATTGGGTTAAGATGTCCCCGAATAGGAAGGTTTTAAGCGAAAGAGAAAGAAGGATTAGGGAGATTGAAGAGAGAATTAATCAACTTAGACAGAAGTATGGGATGGATTTTGATGAGTTTTTCGATGCAACTGAGGATTTGAGAGAGTTTGAAAAGTTGATGGAAAGGTTTGATCCTCAAGAAATCCTTGAAGATGTTTCTGAATGGGAGGATTTAGAGGAGGAGTTAAAGAAGTTGAAGGTCCGGTAACACTAAACTTAAATTGACCTTTTCCCTTAGTTGTTAGCGTTACCCTTTTGTCTGTACACACGTTATTGTAATCAAGTAGGTCAAACATCCTTTAATTTTCCAATTTTTCTGTCAAGGAAAAACCCTTTCCTACATCTCCTCATCAACCTTCTTCAACTTCCCCAGCAACCTTGCAGCCTCAACCCACTTCCCAAAATCCTCATAGATTTCATCCCAATCATAGCTGGCTTCAACCAGCCTGTGTTCTTCCAGACTTTCAAGGATATATAATAAAAATCTTCAAAAGGCATGTTGT
>Ga0180301_10000436_pt1 | contig 32162 bp, 36 predicted proteins | sample GuaBasSediGuay16_FD_121797 | JGI IMG/M metagenome (GOLD analysis project Ga0180301, IMG submission 121797) | Subseafloor sediment microbial communities from Guaymas Basin, Gulf of California, Mexico - Guay16, Core 4569-2, 12-15 cm | ecosystem: Environmental > Aquatic > Marine > Hydrothermal... | reverse complement strand
TCTCTCTAAAATAATGAGGACTTGTTTTTCAGTAAAACATATTCTTATCTCTTCAAAGAAAATATCAAGAAGAGTAGAGATGATACTCTATGCCTAAATATAGTGTTCCAAAGGGTTTTAGAGTTTTCCCGCCGGAAATAATGATTTTAAGGAAGAAAATATTGGAAATTGTTGAGAGAACGTTCGTAAAATACGGTTATGATCCTATTGAAACACCAGTGCTGGAGTATTGGGAAACTCTTAAAGGAAAGTATGGTGAAGAAGCCGAAAACAAATTAGTGTACAAGTTTAAGGATCCTTGGAGTGAAAAATGGTATGCATTAAGATACGACTTAACAGTGCCTCTTGCAAGGTTTCTTTCAAACCATGTTGTACAGTTTCCGTTTAGAAGATACCATATATCTAGGGTTTGGAGGCATGACAACCCTCAAAGAGGAAGGTATAGGGAGTTTTGGCAATGCGACATAGATATTGTCGGATCACCGTATCCTGAGGCTGATGCTGAAATAGTTAATGTGCTTTCAGAAGCCTTAGAAAATTTAGGTATAGCGAATTTTAAAATAAGACTTAATGATAGAAGGCTTTTAGCAGGAATTTTTGAGGAATCACTGCCGCTAAAGGATGTAATTTCCGTTTATAGAATTATAGATAAACTTGATAGAATAGGTTATGAGGGTATAAGAGAAGAGCTCCTTAAGAGAGGATATACGGAACCTGTTGTTGAGAAAATACTAAACATTATTTCAATAAGTGGAAAACCCGAAAAAGTTCTTGAGGAACTAAGTGAAGCGTTCGGAAGAAACGAAAAGGTTTTACAAGCCATTAATCACTTAAGTGAAATGTTAAACTTTATAAATAATAGACAAAGGGTTTCAATAGAACTTTCCCTAGTTAGAGGTCTTGACTATTACACTGGTCCCATATTCGAATATATTGTTGAACAACCTAAAATAGGAAGTATAGCTGGTGGTGGAAGATATGATAATTTAATAGAGATTTATACGGGTAAGCATACACCGTCCACAGGTGGTTCAATAGGTATTGAACGAGTTATTGACGCTGGACTAGAGCTTGGGATTTTTAAGCTATCGCAAAAAACATACACTAAAGTATATGTTCTAGCTTTAAGGTTTGACAAAAACGTTTACAAATACGCCTTATCTGTAGCCAATGAGTTAAGGCGAAACAATATTCCAACTCAAATAGATGTTATGAGAAGGAGTGAACAAGCCCAAAGGAGATATGTTATGAAAAAGGGAATAAACATAATAGTATATATAGGTCCAAAGGAGGTTTCTGAAAACAAAGTTACACTTTATGATAGAAAAAGCGGTACTAGAGTAATTGTTAATAGAGACCATATAGTGAATGCTATTGAGAAATTATTAGAGAGTTAAATCCTCCAACGTTGATGAAGGTGAAATTCTAAGAATTGCTGAAACAACCATAGCTCCAACTAATGCAGCTGTTGTCACCATGGAGTAAAGTGTAGGGTTAATTATCCCAACCCTTAAGCCTTCATAGGCTGCAATTATTGTTATACTTGTTTTAATATTGTATATGGTAAGTATGTGAGCATATTTTAAGGGGCAGCATATTTTTGAAGCAACATATGCACCTCCGAATGTTGAAATAAAAGTTACTGCAAAAAGCGTTATGAAGAACATTAAGTTCGTTATTACAAGTGATAGATCAATTAGAACGCCAGAGTAGAAGAAAAATATTGGTATGAAGAAGCCGAAACCTAAGCCTCTAATTTTTGCTTCTAAAATTTTATGGCTCTTAGCTGTTTCAGCAATTAAAAGACCTAGTATGAACGCTGTAAGTGTTGCATGAACGCCTAAAGCCGAGGAAACTATAGCTAAAAGAACAAGCAGTAAAAGTATTATTTTAAGCTCAAGCTCCCAAGCTGTTTTTAAAGTTAAAATAAGTTTTCCAGTTCTAGGTACAGCATAGAAAAGTATTGCTAAGAGAGCTATGTAAAGGACAGATATTACACTAAATTTTCCTAAAACAATGCTTAAACCTATAATACTTAGGATATCACATACCATAGCTGCTCCAAAAAGAACTTGACCAAGAGGAGAGTAGAGAATAAGCATGTCGTAAAGAATGGTGTAAACGACAGCAACGCTTGTAGCTGCTAAAGCTATACTAACCAATAATGTTGTTTCGGTTAATCCATATTCGTTACTTAAGAACATAATAAGCGCTAATAATGGCGTAAAGAATATTGCTGAACCAAGTGCAACGCTCTCCTTAAGTCTCCTCTTGAATACGTGAGGCTCTATTTCCGTACCAGCAATAAACATAAGCATTATTGCACCTATCTCAGCAAGAAAAGCTAGCGTCTCGGTTGGTTCTACACCGACAATCCTTGCAATACTTCCAAAAGCTAGTTCTAGAATAGCTGTGGAAATTGCTGTTCTTAAAGAAATATATCCTGCAATAACAATTAGAACACCCGCGATTAACATATCTATTAACTGCTTTAACTCAATAATTTCAGAAATAACCTCCGGATGACGCTTAATATGCCCTATAACGGCCACTATAATTATGATGATAACTATTTCTATCATTGCTCTTTTAATATTCAAGCTCTACCAACCCTTTTGCGGAGTGAGTTAGGAAAGCATATTGTTAACTTTCAGCAAGCACGCTTTCTTAAAGAAGTTTTCAAGAATGTAAGCTTAAATCTACACTTTATGTTTTTCCCATTTAAATAGGGCAGAATAGGTTTATAAATGGGTAATAACTTTTTCTTGTAAACGTTAAGAATAATGTTTTCACGAGGTGAATCCTTGGTGGTTAAGTATAAAGTGACGATAGATAAAGATGCATGTATAGGTGACGGTATTTGCATTTCGATATGTCCTGAGGTTTTTGAGTTCGACGATGAAGGCAAAGCAAGAATAATTGAAAACTACAGAGCAGGCAACGATTATGAAGGTGAAATCGACGCTGATGAAAACTTAGAAAACTGTCTTACACAAGCCGAGTCCATGTGTCCAACGCAAGCAATTAAGCTATTTAAGTTAGAGTAAAACGGTAAAAGAATATTGTTCAAAAGTTTAAATCCTAAAAGCTTTTTTTCTCTATCCATAATTTTTGACTTAGCTGCTTTGGATCTCCAGCCCTTTAAACTTCACTTTAGCACTTCGCAATTATATAGGAGAATATTGTCATAAACGTTTTAAACAAGGACATGGCAACATCTCTAAGGGAAACTATGCCTTCTAACTTTCCATCATTGCCAACTACTAAGTGCCTTATTCTATTAGAAAACATGGTATGTAATGCTTCAATAATTGTGCTTCAAGTGGAAGACTAATTACGTTGCGTGTCATGTATTTAGAAACAGGTTCCTCTAAAACCTTAGAGGCATTATCTCTCAAAATCTTAATAATATCTCTTTCTGAAATGATGCCTTTAACCGCAGAGTCTTTAATTACCACAACACATCCAATATCGTAAAAACCGAGCTTCTCAATAACTTCTTTTAAGGTAGCGTTTTCATCAACTGTAATTACTGGGTTCTTCATTATAGATCTTAAGGTAACTGCTAAGTGTTGTATCAAACTGTTACACCCGTAATTGTTACAAAAAAGGATAGGCTAAAAGTTTACATGTACTGTTTCGACTGAGAATCTAAAATTTATTCATTACAGTATTTCTAAGAGAAAACAGCTTTGTTGCACTTTGAGAAGAAGAATTATGGATCAGCCAAATGCCTTCTCCTCATTACCACGTTGGGTTCTGTGTCGGGAGTACTCATCATTTCCGCATTAAGAGTATGCAAATACGAGGTATTAACCTTATATGGCATTTCTAATGGGATTTATTGGTGTAAGTATTTTTCCCTTTTAACATTATTGGTTCTCTGTTATCTTCCCTAATTTTTCCTTTACTATTTGCGCTACAATTCTCCCATCTACTTTACCTCTTAGCTTATTCATTACAAGTCCCATTACTATGCTAAATGCCTTATGTTTTTTAGTTTTTAATTCTTCTTTTTTCTCTTCAATTATTTTATTAACTAATTCTTTAACATCTTCAATAGTTACTTTTCTTAGACCCAGAGTCTCTATTGCATCCTTAACATGTTTTTCAGGGTTTTTAGCTAGCCATGCTAATATTTTTGGTATTGCTTCTTTCGCTATTTCCCCTTTAGCGAACATGTTAAATAGTTCTTCGAAATGTTCATCACATAAGTTTTCTACTGGTACATTTTCTTTTCTGAGGGACTTAAGCGTGTTTTCAAATGTTGATGCTACTAATGTTGGGCTTATTTTTTCACGGTGTTTTTCAACTATTTTTTCAAAAAGATCTAGCCAATACGATTTTATCATTTGCTTAGCTAAGCTTTCGCTTAGCCCATAATTCTCTATAAACTTTCTAAGATTTTGCTCAGGCATTTCCGGTAGGTTTGCTGCTATTTTCTTAAGCATTTCGCTGGTAATTTCTATTGGCGGTACATCAGTTTCAGGATACATTCTGGCCGCTCCTGGCTGAGGCCTCATATACCTTGTTGTTCCATCAGGATTTGCTGCTCGTGTTTCCTTAGGTATCCCCTTTAAAGCATATTTTGCTCTCTCAACTACAGCTTTTAAAGCTTTTTTTGCGCTCTCTTCTTTATCAGCTATTATTACTATTGCGTCTTTTTCTAAATCGGCATTACATTTTTCATAGAGCTTTACTATTTCCTCTTCTACTATACCGTATTTTGGCAGTTCATCAGTATGTATTAGCCCTGATACTCCTCCCCAGAATTTCGCATATTCTGAAAGTTCTGTTCCAAATCTTCTTCCAGGCTGAATCTCTGTTCCAAGAATTCCTTTAAATAATGGTAGAACCTGTGCTAATACTTTGCCTCCTTTCTTTAATGTGTTTTTTATGAGTTTACTTTTAGTATTTTTAAAAATCTCGGTTACGTCAATGGGGTTGAAGACTATGTTTTCCTCCTTAACGCCTCTTCTAATAAGTTCCTCTTTTATTTGAAGAAGCTTTAGCTGCCTTAACGTCTCATATTCTACAACTTTCCTTATTAATTCAAGTTTTTGAACGCCTTTAATCTCTATTTTCTCTCCACCGCTTATTGAAACATTTAAATCTTGTCTTATTGTTCCTAAGCCTCTTTTCACTCTGCCTGTTATTCTAAGTAACTGACCTATTTTGTAAGCTACTCTCTCAGCCTGTTCTGGCGAATGAATATCTGGTCCTGTAGAAATTTCTATTAAAGGTATGCCTAACCTGTCTAGTCTGTAAACGACGTTTTTTCCTTTTTCCTCTATTTTTCTTGCAGCATCCTCCTCAATACATATTGTTTGAATCCTTATTTTTCCCTCTTCATCTTCAAGATATCCTCCTAAAGCTACTACAGCTGTTCTTTGAAACCCTGTAGTATTTGATCCATCAATGACTATTTTCCTCATAACATGAACTTCATCAACGGGTTTTGAATGCAACATTAAAGCTACTGTTAAAGCTATTTCTAGGGCTTCCAGATTTAAGTTATGAGGTGGTTCTTCATCTCCTTCTACAAGGCATACATGGTTTTCGTATGATTCATAAACGTACTTCCTTCTCCTCTTCCATTCGAAAAGAGCTGCTATGTCAACCTCTCCTAGTTCACTACGTGTTGGTCTAAGCCTTCTAATGAAGACGTATTCTGGTCTTTCCTCAACAAGCTTTGTTGGGCAATTACAAAATAGCTTGTACTTAGTGTCTAATTGTTGATGGAGCTCTAATCCAACTTTAAGACCTAACTTTTTGTAATCAAGTTTCTCCATGGTCTACCACCGATTTAGCCTAAATAATTCATGAATGTTGTTCTCGGATTTATTTCCCCAGCGATATTTGTTAGCATAAGCTCTCTCACTTCGCTCATGTTCCTTGTCTTAGCTAAAACCCACATTAGCTTAACAAGCGCCGTTTCAGGCAGCATATCCTCTCCTGGAATAACACCTAGTGCTAGTAAGTCTCTTCCAGTACTGTAAACATTCATATTTATTCTGCCCCATATGCATTGAGAAGTCATTACGACAGGTATTTCTTCCTCAATTGCTCTTCTTATTGAACCGTAAAGCTTCTCCGGAGCATGACCTAATCCTGTTCCTTCAATAACTATTCCATGGTATCCTCTGTCAATTAAGAAGTCTATTATTTCAGGGTGTATTCCAGGGTATATTTTTACGAGAGCTACTTTTCCATCGAACTTATTTTCTAGAGTCACTGTTCTATCTTTGCGACGAGGTTTGAAAATACTGTTTAGAATAACTATTTTGCCGTTTTCCACTTTAGCTAGAGGTTTATCATTTATTGATCTGAAAGCATCCCTCCTACTAGTGTGCATTTTTCTGACTTTAGTTCCTCTATGAACTAGACAGTATGTGTCGGAGGTTTCACCGTGCATTACAACAACTACTTCTGCAAAAGGTGCTTTTCCCGCAACCAAAACTGCTGAATAAAGGTTCATTGCAGCATCTGATGACGGTCTATCCGAAGATCTTTGAGCACCTACTAAGGCAACGGTTACTGGCAAATTTCTTAGCGCAAAAGATAGAGCTGCAGCAGTATAGCCCATAGTGTCTGTTCCGTGAGGAATAACTATCCCGTCAAATCCCTCCTCTATTTTCTTAGCTACTTCTTCAGCTATTCTTGACCAGTGTTTTGGTGTCATGTTTTCGCTGAAAATGGAGAAAAGTATTTCAGCCTCAATATTGGCAATACCCATTATTTCAGGTGCAAATTCTAATATGTCCTCCGTTCGTAAAGCTGGATAAACAGCTCCTGTTCTGTAATCTACTCGGCTAGCTATAGTGCCTCCTGTACTTATAATTGCTACGTTAGGTAAGTTAGGATTCTTTTTAACAGTAATTGAAGGATGATAAGGTTTTGGAGGTTTTTCCTCACCTATTTTCTTAAGAACAATGTTTTTTTCGAACCTTATGCCTATGTTATATCCATTATCGAGCTTAACAACAATAAATGGTTTTTCTGAAAGAGAAGGTCTAGGCATAAGTATTCCTTCAACAGTAAAGTCCTTCTTAATAACTTTTATTCTATCACCTATTTTAACACCGGCTTTTCTGAGAAACTCCCTAACTTCGCCTTTATATCCGTATAAAGGATCCTCAAAAGCTATTTTAATCACCCATTTGGGAATTTAAGATTCACTGTTTGGAATTTAGGATTAAAATACTTAATAAAACAAGCTCTTATCGGATAGGTGAAAGGTATCTTAAAAAGCGTTTGCCTAAAGTAAAAAATGTATTCATCTATCTTCTTCTTACCATAGCTACCTGCTGTTGCTGCTTCATAAGTCTCTTTAGATACTCTCTTCTATTCCTAACTCTAGGTGCTAAATTCTTTCTGGGCTTAGGAGGTATCTTTGGAGTTTGGCTTCTGACCTTTCCTGCCTTGGTTATTGATCCGTGTGAAGGCATTCTAACATCACCTACTCTTTTTCGTGATCTTTTTCTTAGAGGTCACTCTCTTATAAATATTTATCTCTGCTAATGTCGTGTGTTTTCAGCTAAGACTTTATTTTTAACAAAAAATATATTATATGGTGATTTGATAGCACCTATCTGAAAGTAACTAAGTGATGAGAGGAGAATATGTCATGAAAGTTTACCTTGTAGACCATGTTATCGGAGTTTTCGTGTTAAACGAAAACGGTGAAGTATTAGCCTTTAAAGTTAATAGTGGAAGTCTCGATGAAATTGTAGATTACGCATTAAAAATTGAAAATGGTGAATTAACAAGACTTCATGAAGAAGTTTTAGAGGAGCTCTCCAAGAAGGAGAGTATTGAGAAAATAGTAGTTGAAGATGAAAGATTAGCCAAGGGAATTACTGCTAAAGGATTCGATATAGAGGTTACACCAGGAAACCCTATCGCAAGAATGTTTAGAGAGCATGTAATAGATTATGCAATGAAATACGGTTTTGCTACCTCACCTGAAGAATATTATGGAAAACTACATGAAATATCTATTAGTCTCACACGCAAGAAGGTTAGGAAAGCCGTTGAGAAAAGAGATCTTTTTGCAGCTCAAGGAGTTAGAGCTATAGATGACATAGATAAAACAATAAATCTATTCATGGCTAGACTTAGAGAATGGTATTCACTACACTTCCCAGAGCTTGACGACCTAGTTAGGGAACACAGAGACTATGCGACAATAGTTTATGAAATAGGTCTTAGAGAAAACTATACCAAAGAAAAACTTACTAAATTAGGTTTTAGCGAAGGAAAAGCGTCTAAAATAATTAAAGCAGCTAAGAAAAGTATGGGTGCAGACATCACAGAGTTCGACATTAAACCCATTCAGACGCTTGCAGGGATAATTTTGCAACTCTATAGGTTAAGAGCTGACATAGCACAATACATCGAGGATGTTATGAGAGAAGTTGCTCCAAACATAACAGCGCTTGTGGGCCCACTACTTGGAGCAAGACTTATTTCGCTAGCTGGAGGCCTAGAGGAATTAGCAAGACTACCTGCAAGCACAATACAGGTTCTTGGAGCTGAAAAAGCGCTTTTCAGAGCTCTTAGAACAGGGGGTAAACCTCCAAAACATGGAATAATATTCCAGTATCCTGAAATTCATAGGGCGCCAAGGTGGCAGAGAGGAAAAATAGCTAGAGCACTAGCAGGAAAATTAGCAATAGCTGCTAGAGTAGATGCCTTCACAGGCGAATATATCGGTGATCAACTTAAGGACGCTTTAAAGAAGAGAATAGAGGAAATAAAGAAGCTTTATGCTAAACCTCCTAAGAGAAAAAGAGAGGAAAGACCGAGAAAAAGGAGAAAGGGAAGGAGGAGGAAATGAACTAATTTGAAAGGAGGTGTGTTATTAAATGAGCCAAATAGTTAAAGTTAAACCACATGATAAGTTTAAGGGAGTATTTATTATAGAACTTGAGGATGGAAGCTTAAGATTAGCTACTAAAAACTTAACGCCTGGAAGAAGAGTTTATGGTGAAAGATTATTTAAGCATGAAGGAGTAGAATATAGGGAATGGAATGCTTATAGAAGTAAGCTTGGAGCAGCAATTCTCAAGGGAATATCTGATGTTCCTTTAAGAAGGGGTACAAAAGTATTATACTTAGGTGTAGCTACAGGAACTACGGCAAGTCATGTTTCAGACATAGTTGGTTTAGAAGGTAAAATCTATGGCGTAGAATTTGCCCATAGAGTTATGAGAGAATTCGTAACCTTAGCTGAGATACGTAAAAACCTCTATCCAATACTTGGTGATGCTAGATTACCACACACTTATAGGAATGTTGTTGAAGAAGTGGACGTAATATATTCCGATGTAGCACAACCTGAGCAAGCAAAACTAGTGGCTGATAATGCGGACTACTTCTTAAAAGATGGCGGCTATTTGTTTTTAGCTATTAAGGCTAGAAGCATAGATGTGACAGCCGAACCCTCCGAAATATACAGGAGAGAAATGGAAACTCTGAAAAATAGAGGATTCGAAATACTTGATGTTGTTCATTTGGAACCATTTGATAAAGATCATGCAATGGTTCTTGCAAAATTCCGAAAGAAACATTGAACCCTTATTTTTAACTAAACTTTTAAACCCTTTCTGTAAAGAGAAATGTTTTGGAGTACTTAAGTCTGAACTCATATGAAAGTTAAGGTTTCAAGCTATGGTAAAGGGCATACAGAAACTTACCGACGAAGTTTCAGATACTCTTAGAAGTAAAGGATTCAAAATAGGGTTCCTAGAGTATCCTGTAAATGAGAGAAAATCAATAGATTTAATAGCTAGGAGAGGTAATGAGAAGTTTCTCATAAAAGTTTCTTATGAAGTAGATAATGTAGGACATAGAGAAGCATATGAATTATCAGCTATTTCCGACGTCTTCGGAGGCTTAGGTGTTCTCATAGGTAAAAAAGCTAAGAAGAAGGAACTGGAAGACTTCGTGGTTTATGAGAGACATGGTTTGCCAGCAATAACACCTGAAACACTAAAGGAACTCATTGAAAATGAGAGAATATATGTTTACGCTGATAGGGGAGGATACTATGTTAGAATTGACGGTAGGAAGCTTAGAGAAAAGCGTGAAGAAAGAAATATGTCCTTAGGAGACATAGCCTATCTTCTAGGTGTTTCTAGGAAGGCAGTTTATGAATATGAAAGGAGCAAAATGAACTTAAGTTTAACAACTGCTTTAAGATTAGTTGAAATATTCGGTGAAGACATATTATCACCACTAGGTATTGACGAGCTTAGGAAACGTGAAAAACTAGCTGTTAGTAAGGCAAAGATGATTTTAAGAAACGCTAAGTTAAAGAGAATAGTTTATGAATTAAATAAAATGGGCATTAAAACTGTTGCTACTGAAAAAACCCCGGTGGACTTAGCAGTTAAAAGCAAGGATGAAATCGCAATAGCTTCAAAAGAAAATGTTTCATATCCCGAACACTTAGGTTTAAAAGAGGAATCCCTCGAAACATTTTCTAAAGTTTTAAATGTAAAGACAATGATGATTGATGACTTAAGGAATGTTGTTGAGTTCTTTAGAAGAGATAGACTAAGGAGAGAAATGTGAAAATATATATTACAGGAAGACCAGGAATCGGAAAATCAACTGTAGTACTACGGGTTATAAATACTCTAAGAAAGCAAGGTGTAAAGGTAGGAGGAATTCTCTGTCCAGAAGTCAGAGGTTCTTTAGGAAGTAGAATAGGATTTAAAATAGTTGATTTATTAACAAATGAAGAAGGATGGTTGGCTCATAAGTCAATGTTTAAAGGAGGTCCGAAAATAGGAAAATATAACGTGAATATTTATGATGCAATAAACATAGGTGTTAAAGCTCTTTCCAAAGCACTAGAAGAGGCAACGGTTATAGTTATAGATGAAGTAGGGCCTATGGAGCTTTCCGTTCCTAAATTGAAGGAGGAAATAGTTAAGGTTTTAACCAGCGGTAGAAACGTGTTAGCAGTAGTACACTACAGATTAAGAGATAAGATAATACTTGAAACTCTGAGATATTATAGAAAATATGAAGTAACAATTTACAATAGAGATAGGCTACCTAAAATAATCATTAATGAAATACTGGAATGAGTAGTGATAAATCTTAGAGAGGATATCACGGGTTGCTAGAGGACATACCTTTAGTTGAAATAAGAGAGGGATTAGCTAAGATCCTAGTTCCTGACTTCTCAAAATATAGAAGGCCTGATGGAGTTTACGAGCCTGCTTGGGCACCTGTATTTTATAATCCTAAAATGGAGCTTAACAGGGATATAGCTGTTCTAGCATTGTCAACCTATGCTAAAACGAAAGGCTCTGAACTTACAGTTGCGGATATTCTTGGAGGAACAGGTGTAAGGGCAATAAGATTCGCTTTGGAAGTACCTAATGTAAGTAGGGTTTATGTAAATGATAAAAACCCATTAGCTTATGAATTAGCTAAGAAGAACATCGAGCTAAATAAATTAGAAAGTAAGGCTTATCCGGAAAACTTCGATGCTAACTTAATGCTTCAATTACATAGATTTTCCTCAGAATATTTTGACTACATAGATATAGATCCCTTCGGGTCACCTATAGAGTTCTTAGACTCAGCAATAATGTCTATTCGAATAGGCGGTATGCTTGGAATAACTGCGACAGATACGGCAACTTTAGAAGGAACATACCCGCATGCATGCTTAAGAAAATATCTTTCAAAACCTTTAAAGGCGGATTTTTCAAAAGAAATGGCTTTAAGAATACTTATAGCAAACATAGCTTTTCGTGCTGCAGCCTATGAGTATGGCATTAATATAAAACTTGGTTACTATAGTCAGTATTACGCTAGAGTATATGTTACTCTTGAAAAAGGAGCTAAAAAGGCCTTAACAAGCATAAGGAACATAGGCTACGTAGTTTTTGATAGGAACTCAGGAAGATATTGGTTATTTAAAGAAATAAAGGAAATACTGGATAAAAAATCTGAAATTGGAAATGCAATTATTGGAGGACCATTATGGTTAGCACCTATTGCTGAAGAATCCTTCATTAAAGCGTTATTGAAGGAACTTAGTGAGAGAGAATACATTAGAAATAAAAGTGAAATAAGAAAGCTTTTAACTAAAATTTTAAGTGAAATAAATCTGCCTCCACTTTATTATAGAGTCGATTTGCTGGGTAAAAGACTTAAGAAGTCGATGCCTCCGTTTAGCAAATTTATTGAATGTATCGAGAGTAAAGGATATGTTGCAATTAGACCTCACTCTGATGTTTTAGGATTAAAAACAAATGCACCATTCGATATAGTGGTTAAATGCTTTAAAGGGGAAAACTAGTTTTCCTTTACCTCTTCTTCTCTTTCATAAACATTTCTAATAATCCATTCTGTTAATTTATCACATGTTGCAGGGTTTATGTAGCCTCCACTAGAACACCTTGTATAGTATGGGCATGTAAAACATGGAATGTCTAAAACTCCATCTAATTTTATTTTGTAAAGAAGCTCTTCTTTCTTTTTTAGAAATAGTCTATATGTTCTTTTACCGTTGTGCACTACAGGTTCACGTTCAATGAGTCCTCTTTTTACAAGTTTAAGGGCTATTCTTGAGCCTTCCCTACTATCCACACCTAGCCTTCTCCAAAGTTCATTCTGCAATATTCCTTTTTTCCCTGACTTCTTAATTAGATCATATGCCTTTCTTTCAAGAGGCGTTAGTGTAATTGAAGACATTTTGCTAAGCACCTTTATTCGCTGCTAAACTTAATTTAACCTTTCCATACTAGACTATTCTCTTAGTAAATAGGTGAAGTTAGGGTATTTAGGCTTATTCTAGGGTTACTTTAAAAAGCCTCTAATAACTCAATAGGGGAAAATATAAGCGGAAAAATAGTTTTTGAAAGCTATATTTCAATTATTATGTCTAACGTATCTATTAATTCTTTGTACCTATTTCTAATTGTTACTTCAGTTATTCCAGCTATGTCTGCTACTTCTTTTTGAGTCCTTTTTTCATCCATAAGTACACTGGCTATGTATAGAGCAGCTGCAGCTAATCCCATAGGTCCCTTACCGTTCGTTATCCCTCGGTCTCTTGCTTTGCGCAGTATCTCAGCTGCTTTTGTCTGAACTACAGCAGGTAATCCTAATTCATTAACAAGCTTCGGTATATAATGGATGGGATTTGAGGGCGGTGGTGTTTTCCCTAATATAGTTAAAAGCTTTCTATATTGTTGAGCTAACTTCTTACGTGGTACATTTGCACTTCTAGCTATTTCATCAAGTGTTCTTGAAATTCTTAGTTTTCTGCAGGCTAAGTAAATCGATGCTGCAATGTATTCATCATAGAACTTGCCTCTAATCATTCTAGCTTTAACTGCTTTTCTAAGAATAACTGCTGCTGTTTGTCCCACTACTTGAGGTAAATTCATTGACGATACCATATGATTTAATCTTGAGAGAATCTCTATGAGTTTCCGGTCTTCAGAAGAAGATGCTCTTAATTTCTTCTGGTAAATTCTCAACTTTTTAGCTCTAATAATTTCCCTTAAAGTAAGTCTTTTTCCTTGATAATCTCTATTTCTAGAATCAATAGTTGTGGTTAAACCTTTATCGTGTATTGAAAATGTTTCTGGAGGACCAATGCGTTTTCTTTTGAGAATTTGCTCAGGGGAGAAGGCTCTCCATTCAGGTCTTTTATCTACTATTTTTTCCTCAATAACTAAACCACATTGTGCGCAGACCAATTCTCCTCTATCAGGGAAATATATTAGGTTTGTTGACCCACATGAAGGACATGAGTTTATCGTAACATATCACCTTCTCTTGCGTTTTCTTAGCGGCTTTCTAGGGGGCATATAATAAAGAGGTGATGTGAGAAGTTCGTTATCTATATCTCTTCTAACTAGCTTTACAACAGCATAGGGTTCTTTTACGGGGCCTATTATGTCCATAATTGTTCCTATTCTCCTCATACTTCTCTTAACAACTATGGCTCCAAGGACGGGAAGTTTTTTGGTTCTAATTTGAACTATTAGCAAACCTGTTCTAGTTTTATGTAAAGGTAATCCTAAGTATTTCATAGCCATCACATTTGTTGAACTACATTATATACCTGCGTAACTATAACAGTAATACTTGAGTAATACCTAAATTAAAGGCTTTGCCCAAATATTTACATTAAATGGTTTTCAACATACATTTAATATTATAAAAGGTATTACTGATGAATATTTAAACAAATGTTTAAACTCAAGTGGAAACAGCGGAGTTTCTAATAGCTCTTTTTTCTCTTGGTTCTTATTTCAGCTATTTTTCTAGCTATTTTCTTAAGAGTCTCTGTTTTACCTTGTACTTTACGTACAATTAGTCTTCCGGTTTCAGAAAACCAGTTCTTAGGATATTTTTTGTCTTCTTCAAAATTCACGAGAATTCCTAGTTCTCTTGCAGCCTCTACAAGTTCTTCTTTCTTAGGCGATTTTATAGCATCTTTTAATGGGATTTTTCTCCCTTTACGCCTAGATTTTGTAGAATCTATATTAGAAGGCCAAATGACAACATATTTTCCTTTAAATTTTCTTGACAAAATTATTCAACCCTTACTTTATTAAGACCGCATTTACTACGCCATCTTGGCCAGGTCTTGAGGTTACCTTTGCTTTTCCAAGCTCTGTTTCTATTATTGAACCCTTAGTTACTATGTTTCTTCTAGCATATTCCCTGTTTGCAGGTGTCTCTAAGACTCTGATTATTCTAACTTTCTTAGTTTCATTAGTTTCAGGATCCGTTACGTTTGCAAAATGCACGTATTTTAACTTAACCTTTACGTTTCCACCAAAGGTTCTTTCGATTCTCCTTACATCCTTGTCTGCAATCTTTGTTTCAGTAAAGGGCCCACCTAATTCATATTTCCTCTTCTTTCTCCAAGGTCTTCTTGTGCCGCCTGTAGGTTTTTTAAAATCCCTTCCTTGATAATAGCTCATTATGTCCTTTCCTCTACTCTCTTCTTTATTGCGGTATAAAATATCGATAGAAGGAGAAATATAAGTTTTTAGTGTGAGAAAGTTAAGAATAGCCAGAGATATAATTAGTGTTTACGAACATTGTAGGGAACATAGCTATGGTTAGCAACACTAGCTTTCTCTATAAGGTTGCGGAAATAGCTCTTAAGCCTGCGTATAAAATTTATGAGAAATGGTTATGGTTACAAATAAAGGATGGCCCTATTCCTGAACATGTAGCTATAATTCCTGATGGCAATAGGAGATGGGCTAGAAAATTAGGGCTAAATCCCAATTTAGGACATGAGCTAGGATATAAGAGGCTAAAAGAGGTTTTAAATTGGTGCTTCGAGCTAGGCGTAAAGACAGTAACAATATATGCTTTATCAATCGACAATATTAGGAGAAGACCCAAGGACGAAATAAACCACTTATTTAACCTTATTGAGAAGGGATTAAAGGAATTAATGTCATCTAAAATTGTCTTTAAAAATAAGGTTAAAGTAAAGGTTATAGGGAGAAAAAATATTCTTCCAAAAAACATAGTTGAAATAGCTGAAAAACTTGAAGAAAAAACTAAGAATAACAATGAACATTTTCTCTACTTCGCCATAGGCTATGGTGGAAGAGAGGAAATTGTTGACGCTGTTAGGAAACTTGCAAAAAAGGTTCTCGAAGGAAAATTAAAACCCGATGAAATAAATGAAAACGTTATTTCTAAACACCTCTATACAGGCGACTTACCTAAACCTGATCCTGATTTGATAATTAGAACGTCCGGTGAAGAAAGGTTAAGCGGGTTTCTGTTATGGCAATCAGCATATTCTGAGCTATATTTCTGCGATGTACATTGGCCATCATTTCGTAAAATAGATTTCTGGAGAGCCATAAGGTCTTATCAAAGAAGGGAACGTAGATTTGGAGGCTAAGTTCTTTTAACCTTTGCCTTTAACTTCTTAAGTTTAGCCCTAAGTTGCAATCCTATTATAGCTCTTCTTCTTAAAATATCTTCTCTAACGCTTCTTTCCATTAAAGTGAATATCCCAGTTAGTAAACCCGTTACTCCTATGGCTAATCCAAGCCATATGAATAAGTTCGATTTTAAAAGAATCCTTATAACATCTGTTTCAGGATATGTTGCTGCTTCCATTATTATTTCTGAAACGATGTTTAATATTTGATATAAGAAAACTATAAAAACGAATCCTACAGCTTCGTGCCATATCCTAATATCCCTTCTAATAATTTTAACTATAGCTTTGCCTCCAAGGAGGGAAACGACTGAAAACATTATGAATGGGGTCATTACGTAAATTGCTCTACCTATAGCTCTTATCCCTTCATAACTTTCAAGAGATATTGAGGTATACACGATACCTAAAGCTATTGATAACAGGGAAATTACTGCTGAAGCAAATATTACAGGAGACGACTCCCACCATTCTTCAAATTTCTTATCTAGTGAGAATCCTCTGAAAATCATTGTTAAACCTATTATACCTAGGGCAACAAGAGTTACCTTATCTAATAAGCCAAAAGCAGTCAGTATTGATGAGAGGAAAATTATAACGCCAGGAACGCCTAAAAATATTTTAGAAAATCTTGGCTCCTCAAATATTTTCCTAAGATACCTACCTATTAGAATGTAGGTTTCTTCAACTCCTCTTGCCTGTTCAACTACAACTCTTTTAATAGACTCTATTGGAAGTATTGAGTGAACTACTGGAACTATTACTTCATCGTCTTTGCCGTCGCTTACCATTATTGCTGCATCAGCCTTAGTGTACTCTTTTACCTTTAGTACCTCTTGCTTTATTCTTAGGCCTGCTTTGAGATCATCGACAGGATCTCCTGCTACAACAGCTACTTCTACGTTATAACCCTCCTTTCTTAATCTTTGGGCAATATTTAAAGCAGCAAAAATAGCATTAGCGTCGGAGTCCTCTGGCTTGACTATTGCAAAGTCTACAGCTAATTTGAGAACATTATCGAATCCTATAATGGGCGTGTTTCTATTAACTACCCAAATATCTGCATCTTTATCTACACATAAAACAACGAGTTTTCTATGTTTTCTTGTTCCTTCAACTTTCATTACTATCTATTCCTTTTAACTCAGGATTCCATATTATACCGATTAATTATGTATTATTTCTAGGCTAAGAATATTTTGTAAGAGGATTTCAATAGAAGAATGCTACTCCTCAACCTCGCCGTAAAGTATTTTCATTTCTTCAAGGCTTAGTCTTCTTCTACCTTTCGTTTTTCTAATTAAGTCTTCCCGTTTTTTAGCAATTATGAGCTCTGCTTCCTTCCTTCTCTTTTCCTCATTAAGCTTATTTAGTTTCTCACGTAATTCGCTTAACTTCGCTGATTCATTAACTAATTGATTATTGAGGTTTAATATTCTCTCCTTAATTTTCCCTATCTCATCACCTAATTCCTTAATAGAGTTCCCTATGTTTGTTGCTTTTTCAGATAAAGCTTCAATTTCCTTCTTTATTTTACTTATTTTCTCAGAAAGTGCTTTTATCTTCTCTCTCGCCATGCTTATTTCCAATTTTTCTTTCGCTAATTCGGCCTTTAACTCCACAAGAGTGTTTTTAAGCTCCCTTGCCCTTACTGCTTCATTGAGTATTTTTTCTAATCTAACTATTTCTTCAATAATTTCCTTTTCCTGCTGCAAAGACAAGACTGTCGTTTGCTGTTTCCATTCAAGCATTTGAATTCTTTTCCTAATTTCAGATATCGGTACATTAAGTCTTCTAGAATATTCCTTAAGTTCCTGCCTTATCTTCGTGAGTTTATTTAGGGTTTCCCTTAACTCTCCATAGGCTTTCCTCTTTTCTTCTTTAAGCTTCCTTAATTCTTCAACAAGTTCCCTTTTCTTTTCCCTTAGATTCTTTATATTCTCTATTAACTCCTTATGTACTCCTATAAGCTCTCTTCTCTCCCTAATGATTTCTCCTAGCTTTTCCTTTAACACTATTCTTTCAGTTTTTATTGACTTTATTTTTGTCTTTGTTTTCTCAAGTTCTTCAAGAGTTTCTTTTATTTTCTCTTCTATTTCTTTTAACGCTATATTTTCTTTCATAGCCTTATTTCACCATAAATTATTCAAGAGTAACTTTTAGCAATAATGGCTTTTACTTCATTTTTTTCTCTCATAAATCATTACTGAGTTTAGGTTAAGCTCCTTTATTGAGGATGTTTTTTCAAACATCTTAGAGGTGTTAAATGGTATGTTAACTACTGCATTCACACGTCTGAGCGGGAGGTTTCTGAAAACTTTGCGAAGTCTTTTAGCTTCATGTTCTAAAAGTATTTTTCTATACGCTTTTTTTGCTTTTTCAAGGATTTTTAATGCCTCATGTGTTTCCAATGACTTAGTGACCTCCGCTTAGAAAGTTTGTTACGGTTAAGCTATTTTTAAATTACGTTCCTCGATTAAAATGGTAAAGCTAATTAAAGTCTGCCTGATGGTTCTTCTGTAAGGAAATCCTCTCCCCCAGCGAGAATTCTTTGTATTTCAGCATATAGGGAATCAAGTCCCATGTTTGTTTTTGCCGAAACAGCTATAGGGGATATAATTAATTGAGACTCTATGAGTACTGAAGCTAGTCTTTCAGCTAAATCCTTAATTACTGGGCTTACTGGTTCCTCCATTATTTTAGATATTAGAGAGTAAGGGTCTTCAAACCAATCATAAACGCTGTTGAGTTCTGTTTCTGTTAGCAAATCTGCTTTTGACAATACATTAATTTGTGGCTTACCGAACCTTAACATTACAGATGCTGATAATAGTAATGCTGAAACGAATGAAGAAGGTTGTAAGGCAAAAAAGGAGTCTATTAGATAAAGTGAAACAGCTTTACTATCTCTTATAATTGAAGATAACACTAATGGTCCTGAGCTTCTAAAAGCAAAGAGCTCTAACTGACCTGGTGTATCTATTATTACATAGTTTGCTTTTCCTTCATTTATTTGTTTTCTAATATCTTCAATAAAGCTAACCAGCATGTCAACTGATGCTATAAGTGCCGCGTTAGGTCCAAGCTCGTTTTCCACCATAACCTTTCTTGTGTCAACAAAGTTTCTCACGTCTACGTCGGGAATATAAGGTATCCACTCGGCTGCAGGGTCGAGATTAATTTTTAAAACACTTAGCTGTTGGTCTTCAAGCCACTCTGAAAGGGCAGCAGTTAATACGGATTTTCCCGAACCAGCCGTTCCTAAAACAACTATGTAATACATTTTTACATACACCAAAATGTTTTTAAATTATTGAAATCCATCTCCTAGTTTTACCTTTAAACTTACCTTTAACGTTAATTTTTGCACCACAGAACTTACATTTATTATCTTCAAGATTACTCTCCAAGATTTCGAAACCTATTCTTTTTATGACAGGCTTTCCGCATTTTGGACAATAAGTGTTTTCTAAGGGATGTCCAGGAGCGTTACCTATATAAACATAGTATAGTCCTTCCTCCATAGCTACTTTGGCTGCCTTCTCCAATGTCTCTATTGGTGTTGGTGGATAGTCTGTCATTAAATATGATGGGAAAAACCTTATTAAATGAAATGGTGTTTCCGGGCCCAGATTTTCAACAACCCATCTTGCTAGTTTCTTTACGTATTCTAAGCTATCTCCTATTTTTGGAACTATGAGGTCAGTTATCTCTATGAAAATGCCTTTCTTCTTCATTTCCCTTAAAGTATCAAATACGGGGCTTATGTCTCCAACAGCCATGAATTTCCTATGAAATGCTGGATCACCTGATGCTTTAAAGTCAACTGTTGCGGCATCAAGATATGGTGCTATGTAATCAACTGCTTCAAGAGTCATGTATCCGTTTGTTACGAAAGTATTGAATAATCCATGTTTTTTAGCTAGCTTAGCTACGTCGTGAGCGTATTCCATGAATATTGTTGGTTCATTATAAGTGTAGCTTATTCCATCAGCACCATATGTTAACGCGTAACTTACCAGTTCTTCGGGAGACGTTGATTTACCAACTATTTCCTTCTCTTGGCTTATAACCCAATTACAGCAGAATTTACACTTAAAATTACATCCAACAGTACTTATGGAGAGAACTTCTGAACCTGGGTTGAAGTGGAATAGGGGTTTTTTCTCTATAGGATCAATATTTATTGAAGTGAGCTTGCCGTAAACTAGTGTATAAAGCTTTCCATCAATGTTTTTGCGTACATAGCATACTCCAAGCATTCCTTTAGGGATAACGCATCTTCTATAGCATAAGTTACATACGACTTTGCCTTCTTCCAGAGGTTTCCAAATCACAGCTTCCCTTGTAGTTTTAAATTTCACATGGAACATTACCTTACGCTCCTCTCTTCTCTAGTGTTCTCTTCTCTAGTGTTATGTTCTTCAATATTTATATTTTGAAATCATAAATAACTAATCTCGGTGATATCTAATGGTTCTAATAGTTGGCGGACCCGCAGCAAACAGCGTAGACGAGAAATTAGCTGAAATAACCCGATATAGGCTAGTAAAGATAGTTCATAAAGTCTTCCCTGATGGAGAATCCTATGTAAGATATCCTGTATCAGTGAAAGGCGAAGACATAGTTATTGTTCAGTCACTTTATGCTCCTCAAGACAAACACTTTCTCGAACTACTACTTATGATTGATGCTGCTCTAGTCTTAGGTGCTGAAAGAGTTATTGCAGTTGTACCTTACTTAGCATATTCTAGACAGGATAGAATGTTTCTTGAAGGTGAAGCTGTTAGTGTAAGAACAATACTAAAGACCTTGAGAAATCTTGGCACTTATGCTTTTGTAACAGTCGACATACATAAGGAATACAGCTTGAAACATTTTGGAGAAAGAGCATACAATGTTACTGCAATGGAGGAAATAGCTAAACACATTAAGAAACAATTTCCCGATATTGAGAACCCCCTAGTACTATCACCAGATAAGGGAGCATTAATTCATGCCTCTAGGGTGGCTAAGATTTTAAATTCAGAGTACGACTATCTTGAGAAGGAAAGAGATAGAGTAACGGGGGAGATTAGGGTTAAACCTAAGGAACTCTCAGTTAATGGTAGAGATGTAATAATAGTTGATGACATTATAAGTACTGGAGGAACGATAGCTTTAGCAACAACGTCCGTATTGAAGCAGGGAGCTAGGAGAGTTATTGTTGGTTGTACTCATCCATTACTTATAGGTAATGCTAGGGAAAAACTTAGGAAAGCAGGTATAAATTATCTTGTAGCAACAGATACTATTCCGTCAGAATATTCTAAAGTTACAGTAGCCCCGGTTATAGCCAAGTTACTTAGGGAGATACTCTAAGTGGAGAGAAATTGTATGAAAGCATATTTTCTACTATCAGGTGAGCATAGAAGTCTCCCTAGAGCTGAACTCTACGCAATAATGGAAGCCGAAAAAATATCTCACAAGCAAGTGAAATCGTATGATCAAGTTGAAATAGTGTCTATAACTAATCAGGAAGAGAATGTTCTGGAAAAAATAGTTTCTAGAGCTTCTATGGTACGTGAAGCAGGAGTATTACTTGGCATCGTGTTTGCTGAAAATTTAGAAGATATTTTAGGCTATGTAAGGAATGGTTTAAGCTGGGATTTCTTAAGCGGGAAAACGTTTGCTGTTAAAGCTAAGAGAATTAAGGAGTATTTTGCAGGTAAGCTCAGAAGCTTTCTTGTTGAAAGAGCTGTTGGAGCTGAAATACTTAAGCAAAACCCTAATGCTAAAGTTGATTTAGAAAAACCTAGTTACATTGTTAAAGTTATTTTAACGGAAAACGTAGCTGTTATTGGATTAAAAATTGCGGAGCTAGATACAACTCAGTTTATCAAAAGAAGACCTAGATCAAGACCCTTCTTTCATCCAGGAGTTTTAAGTCCTAAGCTTTCTAGACTGTTCGTTAATCTTTCAAGACCTAGGAGAGGTGATTTATTTTTAGATCCCTTCTGCGGTGTTGGAGGATTTGCTGTTGAAGCTTGTCTTCTCGGCTTACGATGTGTTTGTTCGGAACTACGCTGGGACCTAATTAAGGGAGCTAAAATAAATCTTAACTACTACGGTTTTCCCTATGAAGGAGTTGTTCAAGCAGATGCTACGAAAATGCCTTGGACAAGAGCTGATGCTATAGCAACAGACCCACCCTATGGTAGATCGACAACAACGTTGGGTAGGTCGGTTAGGGATATTGTTAGAGGTTTTCTCGAAGAAGCATACGATGCTTTAAAGAAAAACAGGTATGTTGTTTACGCAATACCTCACACTCTTAATCCTTATGAGACACTTCCTCATTCTGGATTTAAAATTGTAGAAATCCATCCCATGAGGGTACATAAAAGCCTAACTAGAATAATAGTTGTTGCGTTGAGGAGATAACTCTATGAATTTGAAAATAGTGTTTTTAGGTACATCAGCAACCGTACCAACTCTTGAAAGATCCTTACCAGCAATAGCTTATGTTTGGAAGGGAGAAATACTTCTTTTCGATGCTGGAGAAGGTGTTCAAAGACAAATGCTTAAGGCCGGCTTAAGCATTTTAAAGGTAAATAGGATTTTCATAACACATAATCACGGAGACCATGTTATAGGTCTTCTAGGACTAATACATACTATGTCAATGTATGGTAGAACAAAGGATTTAGAAATATATGGCCCTAAGTCTGTTTGGAATTTCCTTAAGGAATCAATAGAAACCATAGGTCATGATCTTCACTACCGAATAATTTTCAGAAGCGTTAATGAAGGAACAATCGTTGATGGTGAAGACTACGTTATTAAGGCGTTTAAGGTAGATCATGGGGATATAGAGGCGTACGGTTACGTTTTCGAGGAAAAGAAGAGGCTTGGGAAATTAGATGTGAAAAAATTAGTGGAGTTAGAGGTTCCGCAAGGTCCATTATGGAAAATGTTGCAAGAGGGCAAGGACGTTGTACTAGAGAATGGAAGAGTAGTTAAATGGAGAGACGTTGTTAAACCTGAATATTATAGAATTAAAGTTGTATATACTGGTGATACGAAACCTGTAAAAAACACTATTGAAGCTTCAAAAAATGCTACAGTACTTATTCATGATGGTACATTTGATAGTAGCAAGTCTAGAGAAGCGCATGAGCAAGGTCATTCAACAGCTTCTGATGCTGCTAGAATCGCCGCTAAAGCAAATGTTGACTTACTTGTATTGACGCATATAAGTGCCCGCTATAAAAATCCGGAAATCCTTCTAGATGAGGCTAAAAGAATCTTTGAAAAAACAGCTGTCGCATATGATTTTCTAACAATAATTCTATTTTAAAACGGTTATTCTGAAATTGTGAAATATGCATATTAGGCTATAATGTAGTAAGACTAAAGATAGGGATTAAACTATGGGAGTAAGAGAGGGTAAAGCACCAGCACCATACTATCCTGCAAACGAAACTATTACTTCAAAACCTGGAAGACACATAGCAATAACTATTGCTGCAATACTTTTCATAATAAGCGGTATATTTTCGATATTTGGAGCGATAGCGTTACTTATACTTGTCGGTGTAGCTGGAATAGCAGTGCCAGGTATGGGATTATTGCTTGGAGGAATGGTTGCCATATTAGGGTTAGTACTTGTCGTAGGAATACTTGATTTTCTAGCAGGATATTGGTTATGGAAGAATCTTAAGAAGGGAGGAATTCTTGGACTAATCTTAGCAGGTTTAGCAGTGATAACTTCTGCCGCATCTGGAAACATGATAGGATTACTACTAGACTTGTTTATTATAGTGTTAATAGCAGTGGGATGGAAGAACCTAACTTAAGCATTCCTACTTTAACCCTTAGGCATTTCCTTTACCCATAACGGTTTCCCATGTGATGTTTTTGGCGCTAACCAATCAATAACTTCTCTAGGGTCAATGCCTTCTATAGTTACTGTGATAGGTCCCATAGGTGATTCTCCATACGCTTCAGTAAACGATATTTTTCCCTGTAACGCTACTTGCTTGTTTAAATGGAATGTTAACGTATTCCCCCTAATACCTTTCTCCATTATTGAGCGTGCTGCATCAAGTATTCTCTGCGTTCTAAGTAGTCTATGAAGTTTTTGAAGACTCCTTAAGGAATATGCTTTAGCAACAATTACTTTGATGTTTCCTCTTCTCTCAATTTCCACATGGTCTGGTGTGAAAACGTTTAGAATAGCTTGTTTTACTTTTCTTTCGCTTTCAGTAGGTCTTATTTCAGCTTCAACGGTAATTATAACCATTATTTTGCCTCCTTAGTTATTTTTAGGCATTTCTCAAGTATTTTCTCTACCTCTCTACGTAATTCATTAAGTGAGCCTTCATTTACTATCATGTAATCTGCTAATGCTATGACGTTTCCTAGTCCGAAACTTAACTCTACGAGGTCTCTTTCAACGAATTCCTCCCATGTTTTAGGGTCTCCTGGTCTACTCCTTTTTCTTATTCTTTCAAATCTCGTCTTGGGAGATGCGTGAATAGCTACAATTATTGTTTCTCCCAATGTTTTCTTAAAGTACTCTATTTCATCGAGACTTCTAACACCATCGATAATTATGGTGTTATGTTTTGTTTCTCGTATTTTCTCAACTATTTTCTTAGCTATAGCTGCCTTTCCATATTTTTTCCTTAAATCTTCAGCTACCATGTTTAAGTTATGGGATGTAAGCTTTAAGCCTCTCCTCAAGGTTTCTTCACGAACAATATCTCCCATGACATAGACTGGTAAACCTTTTTTCTTGGCTTCCTCTATGAAAACTCCTTTACCTGATGCTGGCATTCCTGCTACGCATATTACGAACAATCTTATATGCACCTATAACAATAAGTAGAATAGCTTAGTTATTAAAAGATTAGCAACATAGACCTAACGGTGCTCAGCTTTGAGCGAGAGAGTAAGAACATTTATTTCAGTTGATGTAGAGGATCCTTTAATTTTAGATAAAATAGAGAGAATTAAAGAAACCATTTTGGCGACTAATGCTAATCTTAAACCTGTTGAAAGAGAAAACATACATTTAACCTTAAGGTTTTTAGGCGAAATACCTGTAGCTTTAATAGATGAGATATATAAGGTAATGCTTTCAGTTAAAGCTGAGCCGTTTGAAATAGAAATTAGGGGAGTAGGAGCATTCCCTAGAATAACAAGCCCCAGAGTAATATGGGTAGGTGTTGTTGAAGGAGCCGATAAACTTAAGGAAATCCATAAGCAATTAGAAACCGGCTTAAGAAAACTTGGCATAAGACCTGACAGTAAAGGTTTCGAACCCCATATAACAATAGCACGTGTTAAGAGCGCTAGAAATAAGCAGAGACTAATAAAAGTACTATATGAACTTGAGGACATAGAAATAGGAAAAATGATTGTCACATGTATCAGACTTAAGCAAAGCATACTCACATTTAAAGGGCCAATATACAAGACTTTAAGGGAAGTTAAACTTGGAAGAATTAAATGATATTGAGAAGAAAGTATTAGATAGGCTAAAGCCTAAACCTGAAGAATATGTTAAGGTAAGGAAAGCCTTTGAAAAAATAAGTAACATGTTGAAGGAAGAATTAAAGAAGGAAGGTATTGAAGCTAAAGTAGAGCTCGAAGGCTCAGTAGCTAAAGATACATGGATTTCAGGAGATCTTGACTTAGACTTATTTGTACTTTATCCAAAGGAGCTTGGTAAAGAGTGGCTTAAAGATGAAGGGTTCAAAATAATTTTAAGAGCAACACAAAACTTCCCTAGGAGAATAGCGTATGCTGAGCATCCATATGTTAGAATTATTGTTAATGGATTAAACGTTGACATAGTTCCAGCATTTAAACTAAGTGATCCTTTAGAAGCTGAAACGGTTGTTGATAGAACTCCTTTTCATACGAGATATGTTACTTCAAAATTAACTGAAAAGCAAAAAGATCATGTAAGATTGTTGAAGAAGTTTATGAAAACTATAGGTGTTTATGGTGCCGAAATTAGGGTTTCAGGGTTTTCAGGCTACTTAGTAGAGCTATTAATCATCCATTATAGGTCATTTAGAAATGTTTTGGAGAAAGCAGCTGAAACCTGGAAACCAGGGTTCATAATAGATATTGAAGGATATTATAGGAAAAAAGATTATGCAAATATTGCTAAGAAATTTAAAAACCAACCTTTAATAGTAATAGACCCTGTCGATTATAGAAGAAATGTTGCAGCAGCTGTTTCAGCTAAATCTATGGCAACATTTATTGCTGCCGCTAAAGTTTACCTTAAAAATCCCTCAATTGAATTCTTTTTCCCGAAGGAGGAACATGTGAATATAGAACATGTAAAGAGGGAAATTCTAAATAAACCTTATGACTACATTTTCGTTTTATTTCCAATACCTGAAAAACCCCCAGACGTCCTTTGGGGCTTTTTAAGAAGGAGTGTTAAAGGCGTAGCTTCCCTTCTTACAAAATTCGGTTTTAACGTATTAGATTATGATGTTTGGAGCGATGAAAGTAAGTATGGAGTCTTCGTTTTCGAAGTGGAGTCTGAAGAAATAAGTTACTTTATAAAGTCAGAAGGCCCCTTAGTTAATGTGGAACCTAATGCAACGATGTTTCTAAGAAAGTACGTTGATTCTGATGAAACCATAGCAGGCCCGTGGATTGAGGACTTTAAATGGGTTGTTATTCGTAAGAGGAAATTCCATAGTGCTAAAAGACTTCTGGAAGAGCGCTTATTAGAGCATGGTATAAGTAGTGTTTTAAGAGAGCATTTGTTAAAGACATGGTTTAAAGTTCTTTTAAAAAACGATGTAGAATATATAGTTAATGTTGTTGGAGAAGACTTTCTAAAGTTTATTTCGCAATTTACGAGGAAGAAGCCAAAATGGCTATCTCTAAAGTAATGATAGATGATAAGCTTTTAAAAGTGCTTTGCTATCCTAAGCCAAGTATTCAATGTTTAAATAAGAGATTAAGTGAACTTAAAGAGTTAAATATAGCATACATAATATTACAGGGACCCATTAAACTACATAAGGATATAAGAGTTTTAGGTAAAGGCTATGCCAGCATTGTTGTTAAAGCCGTAGATTTTGAGGATAATGTAGTAGCCGTTAAAATACGTAGGGTTGACTCTAGAAGGCCTTCACTAGTAGAGGAAGCTGAAAACCTTGCATTAGCGAATAGTGTTAATGTTGGACCACGACTCCTAGGATTTACAGAAAACATTATTGTTTATGAATTTATTGAAGGCGTAAAAATAGATTCTTATATTATGAATTCTCCCGATGAAACTGTTAAGAATGTACTGTTAAGCCTTCTTCAACAATGCTTTAGACTAGACATGGTAGGTTTAGATCATGGAGAACTCTCAAGACCCTATAGTCACATTCTTGTAACGAATAAAAATAAACCGTATATAATAGATTTCGAATCATCAAGTACTTTAAGAAGACCTTCAAATGTAACATCAATAATAGGCTCTTTAATCATAAAAAATGGCCCTCTTCAAGAATATGTTAGGAAAGTTCTTGGGGTAAGTAATTTAGATGAACTAATTGCTCTTTTAAGAATGTATAAGAAAAATCCAAGTCCTGAAACATTTATGTTGGTTCTTAAATTCTTAAACCTTACTCATTAAATGTGGAAGGGAGCTGGTGGGGCCGCGGGGATTTGAACCCCGGACCACGGGCGTTCCGGGGCCGTCTACGGGGATTCCTCCCCAGGCCCGCATCCTTCCAGGCTAGACGACGGCCCCTCTTCTATTTACGGATAGTTTTCTCTTTTTAAATTCTTTATCCTCTTTTCCTGATCTTACTTAGTGACGGTGGCGTCCATAGTAACCAAGCGGGTATTTTTTTAAGTAGTTCATAAGCCTCTTCCCAAGAATCTAGTCCTAATTTTGCAGCTAACTCTTCAAGCGTCATTTGGGTTCTAGCATATTCTCTTAAAATGTTTAACGTGTCTTCTGAAATTATTATTTCCTTATCTCCAACTCTAATTTTTATTTCCTCTGCGAGTTTCGATTTCTCGCTCATTTCTATCGCCTTTGAAAAATAGTTAGCACTAGGTATTTAAGAGTTTATGGGAGATATGGTATTTGGGGTAAGAGCGCATGCCCGAAGTTTCTACAGGTATTATACGTTTAAAACATGCAGCAGATAAGGTTAAAAGAGGACTTCTAATAGAAGGTCATGATCCATCAGTTATTAATGAAGCCATTTCTGCTTTTGACAATTTAATTAAAAATAAAATGTTAGAGCTTGCATTAACCGATGAAGACGTAGTTGAAATTACGCTAGAATATAATGTTTCTAATGGTAAAATCGTATGGAATGAGGGAACACTTAAAATAACTGTTTATAAACCATTAGAGGAAATTTCGGCAACTAAAAAAGAGGTAGAAGAGCTTAAGGCTAAATACGAGGAACTTGAAAGAAAGTTAGCTAATATTAGAGACTTCCTTAGAGAATTAGTAGAGAAATCATCTAAGTTATTAAGTGAAATTTAGATTTCCCAGTATTTTTTGAAAATTCTTCTACACTTATCCACATATTTTCTAATTTTACTCATATTTTCCTCGAAAGATACTGCTTCAGCATATAGTAGTTTATTAGTATATGGAGCAAGTATCAAGTTCATTATTGCTTTTGGAAGATAGTTTGTTGAATATCCTCCCTCAAGAACCGCTAGGATGCCATCAACATCCTTCATTATCTCAGATATTATCAGCCCTATTTTCCAGTAAGCTTCTAATGTCAAATTTAAATCTGTTAACCCATCACTATGATGCGTATCGAAACCTGCTGATATAAGGAGAAATTCGGGTTTGTATTGTAATATTATTGGTAAGGCTACGTTACGTATCGCGTATAAGTAGCCATCGTTAGCTGTTCCTGGAGGTAATGGTACATTTACTGTATATCCTTCACCCTCTTTTTCTCCAACTTCTTCAGGAAAGCCTGTACCTGGAAATAGGGTTCTTGGGTCTTGGTGTAAGGAGACATATAGTACTTTATTTGTGTTATAGAATATGCTTTGAGTTCCATCGCCGTGATGGGCATCTATATCTAATATTGCTATTTTTCTATATCCATAATTTTCTATAAGATACTTAGCAACAATAGCTACATTGTTGAATATGCAAAAGCCTTTAGCAAAACCTTTGTGAGCATGGTGTCCTGGAGGCCTTATTGCTGCAAATCCTACTTTGCATTCTCCAAGCACCAATTTTCTAAGGGTTTTTATGGCTGTACCAACAGCGTAAAGTGCTACATTATATGTTCTTTTAGATACAATTGTATCTAAATCTCCGAAGGGATGGCCTCCTCCAGCTTCGGAAAATACCTTGATGTATTCAACATATTCAGGATCATGAACAAGCTCAACTATTTCACGTGAAGCTTTTTCAGGTTCTATAAGTTTAAGCATGCTTGTATGTTTAAACTTTCTTAGAAAATCTAATATCGCATTTATTCTCTTAGGATTTTCAGGATGATATTCAGAGGTTAAGTGTTGTTTAAATATTTCACCTGTGGCAAAACATACTTTAGCTGACATAATCTTAAACCCTCAGAATACGATTTCTACAGTTTGAAACGTTTATATATGTTTACGTCAAATGTTTTCTACGGTACGATATTTATGCAAATGGATAAAATTTCAAAATTAATTTCTAAAAATGTAAGTAAGAGCTTAAAAGTAGCATTGGAATATGACAAATACGTTACTAAAGGATACGCCTTCAAATATTTTCCTCTTGCCCTATCGAGAGCCAAAGGAGCTAAAATATGGGATCTAGACGGCAATGAGTACATAGATTTCCTATCAAGTGCAGCAGTATACAATGTAGGGCATAGTAACGACAAAGTTATTGAAGCCATTAAAGAGCAGCTTGATAAATATCTTCACTACTGCCTTTACATATATCATGAGCCAGCTGTTGAGTTAGCTAAGCTTTTAGTTAAAATAGTGCCAGGAAGTTTTGAAAAGAAAGTAGCTTTCGGACTTAGTGGATCAGACGCTAATGATACAGCAGTTAAGGCATCACTACTTTATACGGGACGTAGAAACATAGCATCTTACACCTACTCTTACCATGGGACAACATATCTCTCGCTTTCCATGTCAGCATCGTTTAATCCTAAATTAAGGAGTAGGCTGAATGCTTTACCCAACGTTTACTTCTTTGAATACCCAGATACTTACCGTTGCCCCTATGAAATGAGCGAGAAAGAGTGTGGCGAATACTATTTAGGGCTTATAGAGGACTTCTTTAGGAAGAATGTTGCTGGTGACTCTTTCGCAGCATTCATGTTTGAACCTATTCAGGGAGATGGAGGAGTACTTGTACCTCCGGAGAACTACGTACGTGGCTTAAGAAAGCTTACGGAAGAATACGGAATTATTCTCGTAAATGATGAGGTACAAACGGGAATTGGTAGAACAGGTAAAATGTTTGCTATAGAACACTTTGGCATAGAACCCGACATAACTGTTGTAGGTAAAGCTATTGGAGGAGGAATGCCTGTTTCAGCAGCTATAGGTAAAGCTGAAATTCTAGATTCAGCTACACCTCAAACATACTTCTTAACATATGGAGCACATGCGCTATCTACTGTTGCCGCTATAGCTACAATAAACTATGTTCTAGAGAACAAATTAGCCGATAGAGCACGTGAACTAGGGGATTATGCTAAAAAGAGGCTTCTAGAACTTAAGGAGAAATACGAACTCGTAGGTGATGTAAGGGGTCTAGGTCTTCTCCTAGGTGTTGATGTAGTTAAAAGCAAGGATACTAAGGAACCTGATAGAAAAACAGCAATCAAAATCATATGGAGAGCTTGGGAAAAAGGATTGTTAATGATGACCTATGGAAAATACGGTAATGTTTTGAGAATAGCGCCGCCGCTCGTAATAACTAAAGAGGAGCTTGATAGGGCAATAAATATAATAGAGGAGTCCATTAGGGATGTTCTAGCAGGTAAAGTTAGTGATGAAGTAGTTGGGCTGCTTCGTGCTTGGGAGTAAAAAACAAATTTTTTAAATAAGTCTTGCAATTTTTCCCTCTTTAGGCATGTAAATTTGTCCTTCTCTTCTGAGAGTTTCAATAATTTCCTCTACATCTCTTTCACTTAATCCTTCCCTTTTAGCTTCATTTACTACATCCTTTAGATTTACGACGTTTCCAGGTATGCCGCCTTCAAGTCTTTCAATAATGCTCATTACTTTGAGCATTTTCTTACGTAAGCTTAAAGGCTTCCCTGTCATTATTATATCTATATCTATAACTCCTGTCTCCATATCTATACCTACGTCTTTGAAGCTTCTAATCATAAGATCTATTGCTGCTTTAGCGTCCTCAGCTGTAACCACACTACTTAAAGCCATTCTTGCATGTGCTTCCGCTAGTCTTATAAGCGCTTCTAATTGCCTTGGAGTTATTGGAACAGCTACCTCAGCGCTTGTAGCCGCCTTAGCCCTTAATGATACGAAAAAGTCTTTAATAATTTTCACAGCCTCCTCTGAAAGCTTAGGTTTCACAAACTTTCTCGCATACCCTATGTATTTTCGTAAGAGTACAGGATCTATTTGCGGCCTTATTTTTTCAGCTCTCTTATGGACCATTAAAATGTGTTCAGCCATTTCCTCATCTCTTTCAGGCGCTGGAACATCCGTAATAACAAACATTAAGTCAAATCTTGAAAGAATGGTTGGAGGCAAATTAATGTTATGTATGAAGCCTCTTTCAGGAATATATCTTCCAAGAACAGGGTTCCCAGCAGCCAAAATAGAAGCTCTAGCATTTAACTTAGCAACAATACCAGCCTTAGCAATACTTATTGTATTATGTAATACAAGTCCATGCGAAATGAATACATGATGAGGCTCAACTGTTACATCATACACCCATTCTGAATCCTTATTCTCTATTTCCTCAACCGCCTTAACTCTTAGAAACATTATGTTTCCGTAAACATAGTGTTTTAACACATTAACTATTTTTTCTATTTTCTCTAGCTTCTTAGCGGCTTCTTTCATTAACGTTTTAATTAACTGTTCATCCTTTCTAATAAGCAGCCTATACCTTAGCGTTGAATATGGTATTCCTGTTTTTTGTGAAAGTTCCTTCAATGAAATAAGCTTTCTTATACTAGCTAGATCAGAGTTTTCCATGGCATTTCTTAGTTTTTTGATTTTA